>Ga0209831_1000753_pt1 | contig 30863 bp, 26 predicted proteins | sample Maine_Asex4_meta_FD_187451 | JGI IMG/M metagenome (GOLD analysis project Ga0209831, IMG submission 187451) | Marine algal microbial communities from Maine, USA - Maine_Asex4_metaG (SPAdes) (version 2) | ecosystem: Host-associated > Algae > Red algae > Unclassified | place: Maine, USA | collected... | reverse complement strand
ACTGTTGCTGGTTAAGATAGTAAAGTTTCTGCCATGTGTCGGCATCAAAGGACTGATTCTTCAAAGCTTTTGTTTGATTCATTATGCCTCTTCATTTTTTACCTTATTTTATAGTGGGAAGGGAGTATGATTGGAAAAAACGAACCAGTTTTGGCTCGTTCTAGAAAGATCGTCTAACTATAATTAGTTGGCTCCAAATTACAGCTAAATAGAAGCATGAGGCTTAGTACCAATAATAGTCCGATGACGGGGATCGCTGGCTACGGTTGTCCGATAATCAAAACCAGAGCGCTTTATTGCAGCTTCTACATCAAAGGTATAGTAATCGTCACTCCAGGGTTCGGTACTCTTCATCAGCGTAAACAGTGCGGGGGATAAACCCTGAATTACGGGGGAGGCAGGATTATTATCGACTATGCCTATTACTCCTCCTGGCTTGAGGATACGCAGCGCTTCTTTGAGTATAGCTTTGGTTGCCTGACGGGGTAATTCGTGGATCGTAAACTGTAGCGTTACCAAATCAAAGGAATTATCGGCAAAATCGGTTGACTCTCCTAAGCCGTGAACCCAGTGGCTTATCTCCTGTTGAGTATCGCTAGCCTGCGCCACTGCCAGCATATAGGGAGACAAATCTAAACCAACAGTCTCGATCGCAGTATCCTGTTTGACAGCAAAGTATCGATGCAGCGCCAGAGTTGACATGCCGACAGAACATCCCAAGTCTAAAATGCGATCGATTTTAGCGGGAGTATATTTAGCCAAGACCTCATAACAGCTATGGCGTAAACGCTGCTGCGCCTCCTGCCAAGTTAGCTCCTCATCTTTCCAAACTCTTAGCGCCATTGATTTTGTTGCCGAAGCTGCCTCAAATGCTGCCTGCCAACAAAGATTGCCCTCATCATAGGCATGAAAGGGAACTTGATAATAATCGGGATAGGATATCTCTGGGTTAGTAACAGAATCCAACAGATCTTTTACTCCCGACTCGGACAACTCTTGATAATTCTGGCGCCAGGGAATACCGTTTTTTTCGGCGGTATCAATTAATACTTTGCGAGCCTGACGCTTCATGATGCCATAGATGGGCTTGGTTTGAATTAAAAGATTTACGCAGCGAGACAGAAAATCATCCCCCGCCCAGTCTGGTTTTAATTTGTCGGTTGAAGTCACAACGGCTCATTATCTACGATTATCCAAATATTATACGCTTGTAGAGAATTATCCTTGCCCTCTCTTTTTGTTATTCACTCAACTGTATTATTTTCTAACTATTAAATACCACGCTAGAGATAAGTAGATAGGCGTAATTGAAGGAAGTAGGGAAGACAGGGAAAATAAGATGCTTTTCATCTTGTGTTTGGTTCACTTCAGCAAGCGATCGCTAAAAGTTTTCAGATTAGATTTTCAGCCGACAATAAAAATGCCTTTGGTATAAAAAGTAATCTAAAGTAATCTCTCGCCAAATTTTATGTTCTTCATAGTATTTTCTCTAACTGATAGTTGCGTTCGCCAGCGCGCTTATGCATCAATTAATTACAGATAAAAAATAAATACATAATAGCCAGGTTAATCTTGTATTAACTATCTAGCCAGCGATAAAGAAATTTTAAACTTGCGTTTTTAATCGATCTAGACGTGCCTTTTTAGAGGCGTTAGACGAGCGAGATTTTTATTTAGCCTTAAAGAGAGAAAAAAACGGATTGGTAGTTAGAAACTATAAAAGTTTGGGAATAATAGTTGTCAAGTGTAACTAAATCTGTTTGACCAAAAACAATATGAGTCAAATTTTAAATCCCAGAGAAATTTTAGTAAATCTAGCTAATACAAAAGCCAGTGGCGTATTACAAGCATTCGATAGTCGCGTACAGTGGAATATATATTTAGAGCAGGGACAAATTAAATGTGCCGCCAATTCGGTACAGCAGTTGATGATCACTCTAGATCATCATCTTCGCTCTCTCGGACTACAAAATGCGGCGGCGGCGGCGAAATCTATTCCCGCACCTTTAGCAGAAAACCAAAGTCCTGAGGATAATTGGTTAGAGGGGGGACGTATCATTCCCTCAATCAACTGGCTGGTTTTGCGACAGCATCTCAACCGCCAAGAGGCACAGCAAATTTTTGCCAGCCTCAGTAAAGAGGCGATTGAAACTTTCTTATGGGTCAAAGAAGGCGATCGCAAATGGCTTAAAAGCTCAAATTTGCCTCAACACGCCATGGCTGCGAGAGTAACTTTTCAAAACCTGAATTTAGCTCCTGTATTGCAAAATATGCAGCAGAGAATTAATAATTGGCAAAAGTTTAACGCAGCAATTCGTTCGCCCTATCAATGTCCCTATATTACCGATCCCAATTCATTAACAGAATCCTCTCCCCACGTACTCCTAAAAATAGCTAAGTTTTTGAAAGGCTTGAGCTTTCGACAGCTAGCTTTGATTCTCAATCAGGATGAATTGAAAATCGCTCAACTTCTCTATCCATATGTAGAAAGTGGTGAGATTACGATTAGAGAACCACCACAGCCTTTCGATCTGTTGCCACACGTTCCTATTTCTGCTGGTGGAGTACCAACCTCTGTTGCCAAAACTGGGGGAAAACTAAAGGTTGCCTGTATCGATGATAGTCCGACAATTTTGGATGAAATGCAGCGATTCCTAGCCGACGATGTTTACGAAATTACGACCATCGACGATCCTTTAAAAGCAGCTCCTATTTTGCTGCGTCTCAAGCCCGATTTAATTCTTATGGACATTTCCATGCCCAATATAAATGGCTATAAGCTCTGTAGCTTTTTTAGGGGCAGTGCTTCATTAAAAAACGTACCAATCATTATGGTGTCGGGTAGAACGGGCTTTATCGACAAAACCAGAGCCAAGATGGTTGGCGCAACCGACTATCTAACTAAACCTTTTTCACGACCAGAGCTACTTACCGTAGTCAATCGGCATTTATCCAAAACCACAGTTATTTAGAAATATTTTCTACAGCTATCGGGTTTTAGGCGATCGCAGAATTAGCACAATTACAATTATTTTAGGTACTAAAAATCATGAAAACTATCCTTGTTGTTGACGACTTACAGGCACAGTTAAATTTAATTTCGGGCTATCTAGAACAGGAAGGATACCGAGTTGTCACTGCTGGCAACGGTAACGAAGCGTTAGAAAAAGCTTCGGCTCAAACTCCCGATCTAGTTATTACCGATCTAGTCATGCCAGAAATGAGCGGTTTAGAATTTTGCCGTAAATTAAAGAAAAATCCCGTAACTGCTGCAATTCCCGTAATTGCCTGCACCACCAAAGATCGCGATATGGATAAAAAGTGGGCAAAAAAACAGGGAGTAGTGGCATATCTGGTCAAGCCTTTTACCCAGCAAGAAATGGTGTCTGCCGTCAAACAGTCAGTAGCAGGTTAGTTCTGTGAACAACTTAACAACTACAGATAGACTCAAAGATTTATTACCTCAGCTTTTTAGCCAACAGCAGCGCGAAGGAAATTACTATCTACGACTGCAGCTAACTGACGAGACGATCGTTTTGTTAGACCTGAGCTATGTTCAGGAGTCTTTAACGATTGATAGTAGCCAAATTACGGCAGTACCTAACCTGCCTGAATATGTTGTGGGCATGATGAGTTCTCGAAATCAGGTTTTCTTGGCTTTAGATCTGGCTCATCTAGCAGGATTTGCCCCCACAACTCTCAACCAAAGGCAATACCAAACCATTGTCGTCCAGGTTGCTGCTAGCCAAAATAGCGATCGCTCGAACGAATTTAATCTATATGGTTTGACAGTCAAGCGGATTCAAGGGATCTCGCGAATTCTACCCGAACGATTTGAGACATCCGTTACAGCAGCGCCCGAAATTATCCGCCCTTTTGTGCGGGGTTCGATCGCCGATGGTGATGACGAATCAGAAGTACAACGCTTATTTTTAATCGATTTACCTCGTTTGATTTCCACCAAAATCTAGCTATTAATTTTTAATTTTATTCTTAAGCTCGCGCTAACTATCTCTAAAACGAAAAACCATGCAGAACTATCAGAATTATCTATCTCAAAGATTTAGCTTGTCTTGTCAGACTAAAAAAACCAACAGTACCTGGAAATTAGCGCTGGTGCTGCTGGGTTTGGGCAGCATCTTTCCGACGTTTGATGCTCCTGCGATCGCCGAAGCAGTTCAGCCCCAGGTATTGAGTCAGTTAGCTCAGGCTACTCCGCCTGCCAAGGCATCCAAAGAGGATGTTGTGGTGAAGGTAGGGGTACTGTCGAAAGAAGACCCCACAAGAACGATCGCTCAGTGGCAGCCAACGATGGACTATCTGTCCCAGACCATTCCTGGCTATAAGTTTGAGATCGTAACTGCTGGTTTTGTGGAGATGCGCGAGGTCGCCAAAAACAATGGGGTTGACTTTTTTATTGTTAACCCTGGTATGTACGTAGAATTTGAGGCTGACTATGGTGTAAACCGTATTGCCACGCTTAAAAACCTAAGATTGGGCAAGCCCTATACAGAATTTGGTGGGTTGATTATTACCAAAGCCGATAATAATCAGATTAATCAGCTAGAAGATTTAAAAGGCAAAACCTTTATGGCAGTGTCACCCACGTCTCTTGGGGGTTGGTATATGACAGAGGGGGTTTTATACGAGTCGGGAATTGAAAACTCCGAAAAGTTTCTGGGCGATCTCAGCTTTGGTAAAACACACGATAACGTGATTAAAGCCGTGGCTAACGGTGAAGTGGAAGCAGGCACGATTCGAACTGATGCCCTGGAAAGAGCCGTACAGCGGGGAGATGTCAAGTTAGAAGAGTTTAAAGTAGTTAATCCGATCGAAACTCCAGGTTTTCCTTTCCTACACAGTACTCCTCTCTATCCTGAATGGCCCTTTGCTGCTGCCAAAACAGATAACCTAGAGCTAAAGGAAGAAATCGCTAAAGCTCTCTTAAACATGCCTGCCGATAGCGCAGCAGCCAAAGCAGCAAAATCTGATGGTTGGACAGTTCCCCTCAACTATCGACCCGTACACGATTTGTTTATCGATTTAGACGTTGCTCCCTACGATGAGATTGGACAGGTCACGATTGAAAATTTAATCAAAGATTATCTCTGGCTTTGGATCGCTTTGGGTAGTGTGGTGGTCGCTTTAACGGCATATGCGATTTATTCTCAAAGACAGTCAATTATTCAAGAGCGGAAAAACCAAAAGTCTCTAAACGACCTAAACAAATCTCTAGAGCTAAATGCAGCCGAGCAGCAGAAACAAAGAGAAGATTTAGAAAATGCGGTAGTTGGCTTGATGGAAGCCCTAGAACCTGCATCTGATGGAGACTTAACCGTACGCGCTCAGCTCTCTGAGGGGGATGTGGGTATCATCGCCGATTTGTTCAACGCGATTATTGAGAACCTGAAAGATATTGCGATTCAGGTAAAAGATTCGGCAGGACAGGTAAGTTCTTCCCTGTCTCAAAACGAAGGTTCGGTCAGGGAAATTGCAGAAAAGGCGATCTCAGAAGCAGAACAAATTCAGGCTGCTCTTTCTTCTGTAGAGCAAATGTCTAGCTCGATTCAGGAAGTAGCCGAAAACGCCGAAAAAACCGCAGTTATTTCCAACGATGCGTTTGTCAGTGCCAAGGAAGGAAATACCGTCATGGATCGTACGGTAGACAGTATTCAGGGCTTGCGGACAACTATTGGCGATACATCTAAGAAAATTAAGCGTCTGGGGGAATCGGCACAGCAAATTTCTCAGGTAGTTGCCTTAATCGATCAAATTGCCCTCAAAACTAACCTGCTAGCGATTAACGCTTCTGTAGAGGCAGCTCGTGCGGGAGAACTGGGTCAAGGATTCACTGCCGTAGCGGAACAGGTGGGTGCGCTGGCGGAGCAGTCTGCCAACGCGACGCAGGAAATTGCCCAGTTAATTACGGGTATTCAGCAGGAGACACAAGAAGTTGTGGCAGCCATGGAAACAGGTACGAGTCAGGTGGTTGACAGTACCCGTCTTGTTGAGGCAACCAAAGTTAGTTTGGGTACGGTATTAACCAAATCTCAAGAAATCGATCTTCTAATGAAATCGATCTCTGCTGCTACCATCTCCCAAGCAGAAACTTCCCAGGCAGTGACGGAGGTAATGATGCTCAACAGTCAGACTTCGCAAGAACGTTCTTTGTCTTCTAGTCAGGTAGCCCAGGCAATCCAATCAACTACCAAAATTCTCGGACAGTTACAAGACTCTGTGGCTCAGTTTAAGGTAAGTGAAATAGAAGAGATAGAAGAAGAAACAATGATGTTCGAGGCATCTACCTAAGGACTCTGGCGCAGCTTATTTTAATTACCGTAAGTGAGAGATTGAGGAGATCGAGACGAATGGCGACTGCAAACTGGCTAGAGATAATAGCAGTTGCCGATCGATCGCCAAAGTTAGCAGCTTCCTACCTCAAAATCTTTTGCCTACTTTCACTCATCGCTATCCACAAAAATCTATAACTTGGTATTGTAATGGACACGGATCGACAGGTAAAACTAGACTTTTTGTCAGAAGCAGAAGCGTATTTCGACAGCTTAGAATCGCTGTTGATGGATTTAGATGCACAAGGAGCTGAACCCAGCTTGTTAGATACGGCAATGCGTTCTGCCCACTCTCTCAAAGGTGGTGCGGCAATGATGCGACTTGCTCCATTGAGTCAGATTGCCCATCGTCTCGAAGATTTTCTCAAGATTTTGCGGGTGCGTAAGGACGATAGCTTAGTCGATAAGGAAGTAACCAATCTGCTTTTGCAGGGGGTTGACTGCATGAGATCGGTGAGAGATATCAATCAGCAGCTAGAAACCGTTGATGCAGATTGGCTAGCACAGAATGCCGATCCAGTATTCGAGCGTTTGCGAGATAGGCTAGGGGATTTAAAAGACGAGGATGAAGATCTCCTCCTGGCAGAAGAAGAACAGATCGATGTTTCCAGCCTTATTTTTCAAAGCGGTGTCGAAGATTGCCTAGAAGGTTTCAAAGCTCAAATTGACACCCTAGAACCAGAGCAGCTTAAAGCAGAGCTAGAAATACAGACAGAGCAGCTGGTCGAGTTTGGTATGATGAGCCAAATTGAACCTTTTGTACAGCTTTGCCAATCCGTACAGCAACAGATAGCAATTACGCCCCTAAATGAAGTTAAAGAACTAGCTCAACAGGCTCTAAAACTTTGGGAGCGATCGCACGCTTTGGTTTTAGTCGGTAGAATGGACAAGCTGCCAACAACATTAGATGGCACTACCTCTACTGCTCCGACCCCCGAAGCCAGCCCCAACATCGAAGACTTTTTTGCCGATGTAGAATCAGCGGATTTGGCAGAACTACGAAATATGACCGCCGAACAACCGTCTTCTGAGTCCCTCGACTTTTTGGAAATGGACTTTACCGCAGAAGAAGCTGCCACTGAAGATTCTGAACTGCCCGAACTCGATGCTGCCGATGCCGATCTGCCGATGCCAACAGATGCTCCTGCGGTGGTCGATCTCGATCTATTTACTGCCGACGCAGCAGAACTATCCGATCTCGGTACTGCCTTTGCCGATCTTTCGGTTGAAACAGATACTCCTGTCGTAGTTGACTTAGACCAATTTGCTCCCGACGCAGCAGAATTATCCGAACTCGGCGCTGCTTTTGCCGATATAGAAACAGAGTCAGATGCAGCCCCGACAGTAGAAGCAGAAGCACCAGCTATTGCTCCCACTCTCAAACCGAGAACCGAACAGGGAAGGATGGTTCGAGTTCCTGCCGAGCAGCTAGAGCGTCTCAACGATCTATCTAGTAGACTAATTCTCGAACGGAATGCTGCGGTACTAAGACTATCGCAAATTCAGGACTTTGTTGCCTTGACCAGAGAAAGGATGTATCGTCTCGAACAGTCTAGTAGCCAGCTTCGCAAACTGTATGACTGGGCTTCTCTAGAAGGAACGCTCCCCACTGCTCAACCTATTGTTCGGGGCGACTCGACCTGGGAATCAAGCTCTAATTCTGCCGTAGCCGAAAAATTTGATGCTCTAGAAATGGATCGCTATAGCGATCTTCACCTCCTATCCCAGGAACAGATGGAAACCATCGTTCAGCTTCAGGAGGTAACTACGGACATTGACTTTGGCGTTCGAGAGATGGGTCAGGCTGTTCGTAACTTTAGCTATACCACTCGCGAGCTACAGCAAACTGTTACCCGATCGCAGATGCGTCCTTTTGCCGAGCTTGTCGGGCGCTTTCCTCGGCTGATCCGCGATTTATCATCAACCCACGATAAACAGGTAGAGTTGGTAATTGAAGGCAAGACAACTCAAATCGATCGCCAAGCAATTGAATATCTCAGCGATCCTCTAACTCACCTCCTACGTAATGCTTTCGATCATGGTTTAGAGGATGCCGTCACCAGAGAAGCAGCAGGAAAACCAGCCGTCGGTAAGATCGTAATGAAGGCATCTCAAAAAGGCAATCAAACGGTAATTACCATCACTGACGATGGTGGTGGTATTAATACCCGCAAAATTCGCGATCGCCTGACTAAAATGGGCTTATCTCGCGCAGAAGTAGAGCAGATCGATGATGCAGATGTGCTAGATGCCATCTTTGAACCAGGATTCAGTACGGCAGAAAAAGTTACCGAACTGTCTGGACGTGGTGTGGGGATGGACGTGGTACGCTCTAACCTACAGCAAATTCGCGGTGATATTAAAGTCAAGACAGAACTCGGTCTGGGAACGACCTTTACAATCACCGTCCCTCTATCCCTGCTCGTTTTGCGGGTAGTTATTGTCGAAAGCGGCAATATGGTCTTTGCCGTTCCCGTAAACAGTATCAAAGAAATTATTGAGTTTAAAGCGGATGCCGTTTCTAAAAGCGATCTCCAAGAGTTTTTAGCTTGGCAAGATCGTTCGATTACTTTAATTAGACCCCAGCAATACTTAAAGTTTCGTAGACCCAGCAAACCTTTTGAAATGTCGGGAACGGCAAAAATTCAGTGTCCTACAGTTTTGATTTTTGAGGAAGCCGAACAATTTCAGGGCATCTATCTAGAAAAATATTGGAACGAGCAGGAAGTAGCAATTAGAACTGTAAATACTTCTGTCTCCTTGTTCCCTGGATTTGCTGGCTCTACAGTTTTGGGCGATGGTCGGGTTATTCCTTTAATCGAACCTAGTGCTTTTTACAAAGGCATTCTCAAACAACAGCGAGCTATGTTTAATACTTTAGCTACGTCTGTGCGAACGGATGAACTTCTCCCCGCAGTTTTCCCTACCGTCAATACTCAAACAATTATGATTGTGGATGATTCGGTACATGTCAGACGTTATTTGGCGGGAGTCCTAGAACGCAACGGCTATCAGGTCGAAGAAGCAAAAGATGGTCGAGATGCGGTGGATAAATTATTTGATGGTCTACAGGTTCAGGCTGTTATCTGCGACGTTGAAATGCCCCGACTTGATGGATATGGCGTATTGAGCGAAATCAAGTCTGAGTCGAAATTCGAGCATCTGCCGATCGCCATGTTGACATCTCGCAGTAACCAGAAACATCGTCAGCTAGCTATGAAACTGGGTGCTGCTGCCTACTTCTCAAAGCCATTTAACGAGCAGGAATTATTGCAGACTTTAAAATCATTAATTGTTCAATGATGAGCATATTTGCCACTGGATCTTATGCTGGTGGCAAATTTAGTTTTTGGGCAGATTCTAAACATGAGTTCGCACCTATCTTTTTTTTTAGTCAGTATTACGAAGTAAAAAGCGGTCGTCACTACTTTTATTTTTGCCAACGTCGCTTCACTTTAATTGCTTTAGTATTTTGATGCTGGTGATAAATAATGCGATCGCACTATCTATATTTCAAGACCACTTTTCGTTTGATGCTTATACGTCTATCGGCTTAGACCGCAATCAGGACTTTAGTTACAGTAAATTCATTTTAGAAGCTTATAGCCTTATTTTGCGATCGCCGAAAGTTAAAGCTTTATCGCTGAAAGAATAAACTGAAGGCACTTTTTCCGATGGCAGGCAGATTAGTAATTTTAAGCGGTTATTTTATGGCGATCGCAAAATAGATAAGAAAATCGATGAGCATGTTAATGATTCTTGTGATATAGTCCAAGACCCAAATTTTAGTATGATACTCACAAGTTTATTGTGTAATCTCTCTATTTATTTTTTGTGAGCAAACAATTTATTGCTGGACGCTATCATATTTTAAAGCAGTTGGGAGAAGGTGCTTTTGGTAAGACTTATCTGGCGGAAGATACTCACATGCCAGAGAATAAGCATTGTGTGGCAAAGCAACTAAAACCACAGTCTACAGATGAATTTACTATCAATACCGCTAAAAAATTATTTCCTAGAGAAGCAGCAATTTTAAATAAGCTTGGAGATCAGCATTCCCAAATTCCTAGACTTTTAGCACATCTAGAAGAAGATAATGAATTTTATCTAGTTCAAGAATATATTGAAGGTTGCGATCTAGGTGAAGAAATCAAACCAGGAATTAAGCTAGAAGAGTCTCAAGTAGTCAAGATTCTCGATGAGATTTTAGAGGTTTTAACTTTCGTACATCAGGAGAGTGTTATTCATCGAGATATCAAACCATCAAATATCATGCGACGAAACAAAGACGGCAAGCTATTTTTGATTGATTTTGGTGCGGTTAAAGAAATTACGACACGAGTATCTAAAGTCCAATATTCAACAATAATTATTGGTACTGATGGCTATATGCCAACCGAACAAGCTAGAGGTCAAACTAGGTATGCTAGCGATATCTATGCTTTAGGAATGATGGCAATTTTTGCCTTAACAGGCATCGCACCGAATCAACTATCTTATGATCGCGATACAGGAGAGTGTGAATGGCGAGATGACATTTCAGTAAATCCGAACTTAGCCGATATTATCGATCGCATGGTACGCCGAGACTATCGCGATCGCTATCGTTCGGCAACTGAAGCATATCAAGCTTTACAAGATTTTATTAATCCTGCGATCGCTTCTTCCTCAACAGGCTCAACGGAGAGAATCCTCTCAACTTCTTTTCGCACTTCTCTTTTTTCATCTGCTAAACCAAAATCATCTTTGGGTAAAAAGTTGCTGATAACTACAGTATTATTATTTACCCTTGGTGGCGGTAGTTATTATTTTTTGCAACAGCCCAAAACATCTCTATTCTTAACTTACGACAATTCTGAATATGACATTGATGTAAATTATCCCGAAAATTGGGTGTTAGAAAAAGTTGATGACTCTTTCGGTACTTTAGCGCGGTTTTATCCTCCAAAAAACGATGGAGAGAATGTCTTGGTTACTCTAGAAGCAATAGAAATTAATCAAAGTATTTCTCTTGATGATTATAGTAATAGTGCAATAAATAAAATTGTTCAATATCTACCTGGAGCTAAAATTATTGATTCCAGGCGTATTGAATTAAGTAATAAGCCCGCCCATCGCATTGTTTATACGGGGAAAAAGAAAGACAGCGATATAACTAATAAATATTTACAGGTATGGTTTCAAGAAAGCGATCGCATTTTTACTATGACTTATGTTGCCCCAGAGGCTAAATATCCAGATTTTAGCGAAACAGTAGAACAAACGATGATTCCTTCTTTAGTTAAAAGAGAAGTAAAGAATTAAAGCGATCGATGCGATCGTTACTCTAACTGCCACACCTTGATCCTATTGTCCCCACCACCACTAACAATCTTGTCCCCACTGACTGCCACGCTACTAACCGAACCAGAATGAGCAAAGAGGGTGCGTTCCAATTCCCCCGTCGCTAGATTCCACACCTTGATCCTATTGTCCCCACCACCACTAACAATCTTGTCCCCACTGACTGCCACGCTATTAACCGAACTAGCATGACCAGTGAAGGTGCGTTCTAATTCCCCCGTAGCCAGATTCCACACTTTAACCGTATGGTCTAAGCTACCGCTAACAATCTTGTCCCCACTGACTGCTACGCTGTGGACTCCAGAAGAGTAAGAGAGGGTGCGTTCTAATCCCCCCGTAGCTAAATTCCACACTTTAATCACATCGTTAAAGCTATAAATGTCCCAACTACCACTAACAATCTTGTCCTCACTGACTGCTACGCTATAAACTAATTTGGAATGACCAGAGAGGGTAAGTTCCAATTCTCCCGTCGCCAGATTCCACACTTTGATAGTCTTGTCCTCACCACCACTAACAATCTTGTCCCCACTGACTGTCACGCTAGTAACCGAACCAGAATGACCAGAGAGAGTGCGTTCCAATTCCCCCGTCGCTAAATTCCACACTTTAATAGTATTGTCTGCGCTACCACTAACAATCTTATCCCCACTAACTGCTACGCTATAAACCAAATCAGAATGACCGGTGAGGGTGCGTATCAATTCTCCATCGTTACTATTTTCGCTTGTTGTCGTTTCAAAAATACTATTTTCTGTTACCAATAGTTTCTCTTCTGCTACCAAAAAAATATTAATCGGAATCCCGCGACTAATATCTCTCCCTGATTTAATATCTCGCTCTGCTTCTCCATTAATCGCAATTACTCGACCATCTTCATCTAATACAGCACCCCCACTACTACCAGGAAGAGTTTGATTTGTATAAATTAGAGCGTAACCTTGACTTGATGCTGGATTTTCGATAATTTCTTGCTTTATTCTTCTGATTTGACCATCTACAATCTCTAAGTTGGTTTCTTCCCCAGGAAACCCCGCCACGGATATAAACTGTCTTTGTTCCAGTTCGTCAGAATCTCCTAACTCTGCCACTTCGTATTCTTTTGTACTTTCAAACTGAATAATTGCTAAATCCAGATCGGGTATTTCTTGTCTGTCGATTACTTGATGTTTTGTCCCGTCATAGGTTTGAACTTGATACTCTGTATCTGTGAGAACAACGTGCTTATTCGTCACTACAGAATAAATGTTTCCTTCCCGTTCGAGTATGAACCCCGAACCATTACCGTATCCTGTAATCTTGACGGAGATGTTTCTGGCAATATTATTAACTTCGGCAATATCTTGCGCGATAACTATGGGAGGTTGTAATAATGCCACTGTGGTAACTATAGCGATGGGAACTTTATAAGGAAACATTAAAATATAATCAAAATTAGTAATTAAACCCAACTAATCAGCCATCAAATTTAAATAGAATAAACTCTAAAATTTAGGTGGAGGTTGGTTTGGATTTCTAAACCAACTGTCTAGTTTCTCTATGGCAGACCCTTCAGAATCTGAATTGTTATTATTTGGTTCGCTTGGTCTCGATCTAGGAGTTTCAATTTCTGTGGGAATGGGTTTTCCTTCCGCTTTTAAAAATAAGTTAATGGGAATTCCCCGACTAATACTCCTCCGTGTATTGCTTTCTATGTCCGCCTCTCCATTAATTGCTACAACGCGACCTCGATCGTCTAGTACTGCACCTCCACTATGACCACCTAAAGTTGGATTAGTATAAATTAAGGCATAACCTTGCTTTGATTCTGGATTCTCGATAATTTCCTGTCTAATACTTCTAACGTCTCCCCTAACAATATCAATATCCGTTTGTTCCCCAGGAAATCCTGCAACAGAAATGGACTGTTGTTCGATAAGTTGGTCAGAATCTCCTAGTTTGGCAATCTGATATTCTTGAGTACTTTCAAACCGAATAATTGCCAAATCTAAATTGGGTATTTCTTGTCTATCGGTAACTCGATGTTTTGCACCATCATAGGTTTGAACCTCGTATTCAGTATCTATGGGTACGACGTGCTTATTCGTCACCACGGAATATACATTTCCTACCCGTTCGAGGATGAACCCCGAACCGTTACCGTATCCTGTTATTTTTACGCTGATGCTTCTGGCAATATTATTAACTTGGGCAATATCTTGAGCGATAATTACGGAAGGTTGTAGTAATGCCACAGTGGTAACTATAGCGACGGGAAATCGATAGGTAAACATCAAGATAATTGAACTTTACTGAATGGAAGTTATGCCAATATATCAAGAATTCACTACAGATATAATTTGATTTTAAATGAAGGCAATAATGCGATCTGTTGACTAACTAAAAAATGTAATTATTGTTGTAACTGCCATACCTTGATAGTATTGTCCCAACTACCGCTAACAATCTTGTCTCCACTCACTGCCACGCTAACAACCGATTCAGAATGACCAGAGAGGGTGCGTTCTAATTCCCCCGTCGCCAGATTCCATACCTTGATAGTATTGTCCCAACTACCACTAACAATCTTGTCTCTACTCACTGCCACGCTAACAACCGATTCAGAATGACCAGAGAGGGTGCGTTCTAATTCCCCCGTCGCCAGATTCCATACCTTGATAGTATTGTCCCAACTACCACTGACAATCTTGTCCCCACTGACTGCTAAGCTATAAACAAAATCAGAATGATCGGTAATCAGGGTGCGTTCTAATTTTCCTGTAGCTAAATTCCACACCTTGATAGTATTGTCTGGACTACAACTGAAAATTTTCTCCTCATTTACTTCGATGCAGAATGGACTACGTTGATTATTGATCATATGTTCCAATTCCCCCGTCTCTAAATTCCAGACTTTAATTGGTATATCCAAAGAGCTTGTTGAATCTTGTCCAGCATAACTAACAATTTTATCTTCACTTAATCCAATATCTTGAACCCATGCATGATGACCATATAGAGTTTGTTCTAATTTTCCTGTAGCTAAATTCCAGACCTTAATTGTATCGTCATAACTACCGCTAACAATTTTGCCTTTACTTACTGCTACACTTAAAATCCCCTTATCATGACTATACAGAGTTTGTTCTAATTTTCCCGTAGCTAAATTCCAGACCTTAATCGTCTTGTCATTACTAGCACTGACAATCTTGTCCCCACTGGCTGCTACGCTATAAACAGAATCAGAATGACCAGTGAGGGTATGTATCAATTCTCCTGCAATATTATCGCTGCTTGTCGTGTTTGCTGAAAGATTATTTTCTGTAGCTAAAAGTTTCTCTTCTGCTGCTAAAAACAAATTAATTGGAATCCCCCGACTAATATCTCTCCCATTTTTAGGATCTCGATCGCTTTCTCCATTAATAGCAATCACGCGACCTTCTTCATCAAATACCGCACCACCACTACTACCAGAAAGAGTAGGGTTTGTATAGATTAAGGCATATCCCTTTTTTTCCTGGGGATTTTGAATAATGTCTTGTCTGATGCTTCTAATATTGCCAGGCACAATATCAATAGTTGTCTGTTCCCCAGGAAATCCTGCTACGGAGACACTTTGTTGTTCTACAAGTTCGTCAGAGTCTCCCAATTCTGGAATCTCGTATTCTTCTGTACTTTCAAATTGAATAATTGCTAGATCTAGATCGGGTATTTCTTGTTTATTGGTAACTTGATGTTTTGTACCGTCATAAGTTTGAATCTCGTATTCACTATCTTCTGAAACAACGTGCTGATTAGTCAGCACAAAATAAGTATTTTCCTGTCTATCAAAGATAAATCCCGAACCATTACCGTATCCCGTAATCTTGACCGAGATGTTTCTGGCAATATTATTAACCTCGGCAATATCTTGAGCAATGACGACAGGCGATCGCAATAATGCCATAGTGGTAACTATAGCGATGGGAAATTTATAAGAAAACATGAAAATAAAATCAATCTAATGTAGATCGAGACTTGAGATTCTAATACAGAAAAAACGGCAAATTTGAACAACTAGTTAGAGAAAAGCGATCGCTCTATCAAAGAGAAAAGCAGAGATATTTTTACTCTTCACCATTTAATAAAGTCTCAACATCAACATATACCTTGCCGTCTACTTCAGAAATTAAACCGTCTTCATTTTCATCACTGAGTTGAACTGTTTCGGAAGTTGCCCAAACACGGCTATCCAAGATTCTCTTAAGGGCAATATCGGGATCTCTACCGTACTTGAGAGTAATCAACAATCCATTCGGTAAACAATCTCCACCTCTATATCCCGCTACGCAAATTACAGGGTAATTGTTTATTGTTCCCGTTCCCATGTACTTTAAAGTGCCGTTATTATTAAACTGATTAAATCTCTCTGTAACTTCTCGACATCTCTCTAAAGGAGTATAAGGAGGAGGAAAAGAGTCATCACTCCAACGAACCATCGGTAATTCACCCCAATGACTCTGTACTACAGTGCTTAACTGTTCTTCATCGCAAGAAAACTTTTGTTCGGCATAGCTAGATTGATTTAATGTTGCGATCGCACCAACAGCAATCCCCAACCCTAAAATAGCTCGAATAACGGTTTTCATAATCTCTACTTAAGCTGGAATAATGGCTAAAAACCCATGTAATTATTTAGGATACCGTTAAAATTACAGAGCTTGTAAGCCAAGATTTTACAAAAAGATACCAGATAAGCTAATTACTATACGACTACGACATATGCAGGATCTTCTATCGCAATACTTTGACCCCAATCAATCTTTAAGACTTTGGTCTTTTCTATAGTAATATTTTTCTTTATTACCACTCCAGAATTATTACTGTCTTTAGACAAAACTAAATCGCCAATACCGATTAAATTCCAAACACATTCTCTAATTTGATTTATTTCCCACATAGCTAGAGCAAACATCTCTAACGTCATTAACCATGACCAGAAATTCTCAATCAGATCGTCGAAGGAAAGAAAACTCGCCATCCGTCTTTGGTTCAAGGCGTTTTCTATATGTATCCAGGTAACTTGCGATCCGAAGGGTACGCGACAGCGTAATCGCCCTGTCGCGGCGATGATGCGAATTATTTTGACAGGACGGCTTTTAAATAGCGTTTGTAAAACAGCTTCTAACTGCTCGGAGTTGAGGATTTTGTTTATTCTTGGTAGCATAGTCATAGATATAATGTGGATTCTGCAAATTTCTTTTGTAGAATCTTCTTTCCTCATAATTATATATATAAAATGCAGGAAAAAAAAGTAAAACCTGGCAAACATCCAAATAGTTTAAAAAACTTAAAGCTGGGTGGAAATAAGCTGAGATACGAACAGCCAAAAAAGCAGAGATGTATCTCTTTGACTGACGAAGGTTGGGATAAATGCCGTCAGCTAATTAAACAAAATTTTGGTTTAAGCGTTTCGGAATTTATGGAACAGTTGGGAAGAGGCGACATCGATTTAGAAGTCCTTCAAAAAGCGATGCCGAAATCAAACTCTGCAACCGCCAAATAATTAAAATTAAATCTGACACAAATAAAGCCGTACTCGATCGCCTTGCAAAACAATTGAGTATGGCTTATTATATTTATGTGGCTTTAAGCGTAATACTAAGCTAGCGAAAGTAAAAGCCAGCAATAAAGAGCAATGTTATTCCACAGTCACAGATTTTGCCAAATTCCTTGGCTGGTCGACATCTAAGCCTTTAATCGCTGCAATATGGTAAGACAGCATCTGCAAGGGAACAACTGACAATACAGGCGAAATCAACTCATCTACCTCTGGCACTGTGAGAATATCGTCAAAAGTATGACCTGCATCCTGGGCATTCATAGCGGTAGTCACGCCAATTAAACGAGCGTCTCTGGCTTTGGCTTCCTGAGCATTAGAAATTACCTTTTCGTAGACGCTACCAGGCATAGCCACTGCTACTACAGGGACTTTATTATCTAATAAGGCGATCGGTCCATGCTTCATTTCGCCTGCGGGATAGGCTTCTGCATGGATGTATGAGATTTCCTTGAGTTTTAATGCACCTTCCAAGGCAATAGGAAAGTTAATTCCCCGTCCGATAAAGATAAAGTCTTCGGTTTCGGCGGTAAAGTCGTGTGCTAATTCTTCAATATATTCAGCTTGAGTATCAAGTATAGTTTCGATTTGGCTGGGAACCTGACGTAAACCTTCGACAATTGCACCAATTTTACTATTGGGTACAGACTGGCGACGATATGCCAAATCTAGAGCCAAGAAATAAAAGCCCATTGTTTGCGCCACAAAGGTTTTGGTTGCAGCCACGCCTATTTCTATTCCTGCTTGGGTATCGATAATGCGATCGCAAATTTGAGCGATAGTACTTTCAGCACGGTTAGTGATGGCTAATAGTTTTGCCTGATATTTTGGTTCGAGACTAGCTCGTCTGGCGCGTTCTGATTCTAATGCTGCAATAGTATCAGCAGTTTCACCCGACTGGGTAACACCGATAGTTAGAGTATTCGGAATTATCGGCTTGGGGGAATAACGGAACTCAGAGGCATAGTCAACGGTGGTAGGAATGCCCGCAACCTGTTCTAATAAATGTTTGCCAATTAACGCTGCGTGCCAACTCGTACCGCAGGCAACTATCTGCACGTGTTCTAGATTATCAGTTAGATTGGGAGTCAAGCCGATGTTGACGGGGCTATAATCGGGATTTTCATCGGCGTGCCAGTTAGGATTGATATAATTGTCTAAAGCCGTACGAACGACAGAAGGCTGCTCGTAAATTTCTTTGAGCATATAGTGGCGGAAACCCTGTTTCTCAACCTGAACGGGATTCCAGTCGAGGGTGCGGGGAAAACGAGACATTCTTGTCCCTGCAAAGTCGTAGATCTCTACACCTAGGGGAGTTAGTCTTGCCATTTCGCCATTTTCTAGATTGAGAATGGTGCGAGTATGGGGTAAAACTGCCGTCATGTCCGAGGCACAGAAGAATTCACCCTGTCCAAAACCCAATACCAATGGTGCTTGTTGACGGGCAACGATTAACTCATAAGGATTATCGGCATGGACTACAGCGATCGCAAATGCCCCTTCTAAGCGGGCGATCGTTTTTTGAATTGCCGACATTAAAGAATTAGATTCGGGCAAAAACTGGGAAATAAGATGGGGAATAACCTCTGTATCGGTTTCCGAGAGAAATTTTATCCCCTTGCCAATTAATTCTTCTTTTAGCTCTAAATAGTTCTCAATAATGCCGTTTTGAACCACGGCTAAGGTGCGATCGCCATTTAGATGAGGATGTGCATTATGTTCTTCAGGTTTGCCGTGAGTTGCCCAACGAGTATGCCCAATCCCAATTTGTGCGTTATTGATGGTGTGTTCTAGCTTTTCACGGAGATTTAGCAGCTTTCCTTTTGCCTTAACACAGTTGACCTGACCCTCTTCAATGGTCGCAATACCTGCTGAGTCATAGCCTCGATACTCTAGTCTTTCTAAACCAGATACTAAAATCTCTGTAGCTGCTTGAGTACCTATATAACCAACAATTCCGCACATATTAAGTTAATTTTTAAAACATTTGCTCGATCGCTTTAAGTGTATATCAGATTTATCAAAATAATGGTTAGAAGTTGTCTGATTCTGGTAAAGCACCCGCGCCATTTTTATCTAGGAACAGGTTACCAGCAGCATCATTTTGGTATACACAGTCAATTCTGGGTTTGCCCTCCAGTGCGCCAATAAAGCCAAAGGTGTTCATCCGTCTTTTACAGTCTTTAACCTGTTCTGAACTAACTAAGCTTTGCCTTTCTAAAATTGACCAGTTAGTACGACGCAAGACACAGCCAGGCTGCATTAACGGTTGAGTTAAATAGACGCTAAAAGGGTTAAGAGTCAGAAATACGCGCATATCCGTAACAATCGCGCTAGCGCCATACTGCTGGCAAACTTCTGGATTTGGCGCTTTGCGATCGATCTGAAGGCTGGAATCGACAGATGAAATGTTATTAGAAGGAGTTGCTAGGCTTAGAGATAGTCCGATCACAATGCCAACAACGAAGACGCTAGCCAAGATTGCTATTTTGGCAATATCTAGAGGGTTTTTCTTTTCGGGAGGATTGGGATTAGACCGATAATTGTTAGGAGCTTCATAGCGATCTGAGCGATCGCGATAGTTACTATTACCATTACCGTTACTGTTGCGATTTCTACGAGCCATTGTTTAATTTAATAATTAGGTTAAGACTAAATATGAAAATGAAAATACGTAGTTTTATTTTAAAAGTTTAGATCGCCTGAGTGACCAGCTTCAGACAGGGTTAATAACCGTACCAAGCTGAATTGTCTAGCTTTAGTTCAATGCTATTGTAGACGACACCATAACTGTAAATTGGTTCAAATGGCTAGTACCGCTTTGCCTGGGTAGTAGATAGTAGGTTTAGTAGGCAGTTGGGGTTTTAAGTTAACTAGATAGTGTCTTTATTTACACCCGTGTCATTCAAACTATTATTTTATGAGTTGATGAATGAAAACTGGCAGTCAGATAAGTGAATAAATAATGCTAAAGATTTTAATTTTTTGTAGAACATGCACGTAAAGACCGCTATGAATGATACTCATTTTACGCCTCAACTCACAGAAGATGGGTCTTATACTTTTTTCTCATCAGAATTTCAAGAAACATTCCATTCTTCTTTTGGTGCCAAGCAGGAAGCGGAAGTTAGATATATCAAACCCTGCCTGCTCGAACAGTTGGCGACAAAACAGTCAACAATCCGCATTTTAGATGTCTGTTACGGCTTGGGCTACAATAGCGCTGCTGCGTTAGAAGCAATTTGGCTGGCTAATCCTCAATGTCGGGTAGAATTAATTGCTCTAGAGATAGATGCCGATGTCCCTCGCAATGCGATCGAATATAATCTGTTGCAGGCTTGGACACCTCTTGTTGCAGATGTATTAGCTGAATTATCCAGCAAACACCTAATCGATCGAGAATATATCTCCGCCAAATTAATCTTGAAAGATGCGAGACTAGCGGTTAAATCTTTGGTAGAGCAGATGTCTCACTCATCATCTCAGGCTGACGTAATTTTCCTCGATCCTTTTTCGCCTCGCAAATGTCCTCAACTGTGGACAGTAGAATTTATCGATTTATTGAGTAAGTGTCTCAAGCCTAACGGCAGGTTGGCAACTTATTCTGCCTCGGCAGCAGTTCGTTCTGCCCTAATCGATGCGGGTCTAAAAATTGGCTCTATTAATGGTGCGGGTCGCAAGTCTCCTGGTACAATTGCTGCTTTTAAGTATAAAAAACTACCAGCACTGTCAAATATGGAGCAGGAACACCTGCAAACTCGCGCTGCAATTCCCTATCGCGATCGCACTCTCCAGGATTCTGCTGCAGAAATTATCGCTAACCGACTTAAAGAACAGCAAAAAAGCAGTAATCAATCTACATCTCAGTGGCGCAAACGCTGGATGAAGTAAAAACAAGCACATTTAGGATACGGTGGTTTTAGTGAAATGCAAATCTTAGGTCGCCTTTATTTAAGAAAATATGGCTATTGAGTAAGTATTATGCCCGATCCCAAACATCCAGTTTATCTTCATAATATTTACCAATGATAACTAAAACAAATTTTGCTTTAGTTTTTTTGTTTCTCAGAGAAATACGAGCTAGGCTGAAGTTAAGTTCCTTCAAAAGCCACTTAATCAAAGGTCAAATTCCTGAATTTCTGCCAATAAACGAAACTAGCTTTGGCTAGATCGAAATTTAAAATTTTCACGATTGAGAAAATAATGAAAAAAGTTGGCGAGTGTCCTGTGGCTACCCAAACCAATTCTTTAGTAAGCACCTATTCTAATTTGCCGACTGCTAAAATTTTAATCATCGATGAAAATTCTCTTAGCCGCATGACCGCATCAGACCTTCTGCTGCTAGATGGTTATGATGTAGTTGAAGCTGGTGACTCTGCGACAGTATTCCAGAATATTGTGGAGCAGCAGCCAGATTTAATTTTGCTCAATACCATGATGCGAAAGCTCGATAGCTTTGGTCTCTGTCGTCAGCTAAAAGAGAATTACCGCACCACAAACATTCCGATTGTCTTTACGACTCTGACCAGCAATCGCGAAGAGCGTATTAAAGCAATGGAAGCTGGAGGAAGTGATGTTTTGGTCAAACCGTTGAATCGAATTGAGCTATCCACAAGAGTTAAGTCACTGATCGACCATAAGCGGATCAATGATGGATTAAACCAAACCGAACAGGTATTATTTACCATTGCCAAAGCGATCGACAGCAGAGCCGTAACTAAGGGGGGTAGCGTTCGGGTTGCAACCTTAGTCAAGTCTTTTGGTCAGTACATAAATTTAAGCAGCGATGAAATTGACGATCTAGTTTTTGCTGCCCATCTTCATGATATCGGTACTATCGTCGTGCCTGATTCTGTCATGTTGAAAGTGGGAGAATTAACTGCGGATGAACGAGAGTTAATTCGGCAGCATGTTTTAATTGGCGAAGAGATCTGCCAGCCTCTACGAAATCGTAGGGGGGTTTTGCCTATTGTGCGTCACCACCACGAACGATGGGACGGTTCGGGATATCCAGACGGTTTGTCAGAGACAAACATCCCCTATTTAGCCCAGATTTTTCAGGTTATCGATATATATGATGCTTTAACTAGCGATCGCCCTCACAAACAGGCATATAGTCCTGTAGAAGCATTAGAAATCATGCTAGAGGAAACTCACAAAGGCTGGCGTAACCCTGAGCTGATCGAGCATTTTACCCTCTTTATTCGCGCTCAAGAACATTAACAACCTCAACGGCAAATATCTTTATTTATTTCTGCGTGAGAAATAATTAGTTAAGTCCTGGCACGATTGCACTGCCAAAAATAGATGCGATCGTGCCATCATTTTTAGTATCGTTGGTCACAAAAATTGGTTAAAAAGATACTCAATGGCAGATAATAAAAGGCGAGGATCGTGACTAAACTAAAATAACCACTTCATAGCTATGGCTAAGACTAAGCGTAAAACCTTCTTATTAGATTTTGAAAAGCCTCTGAGCGAGCTAGAGTCTAGAATAGAACAGATTAAGACCCTGGCAGAAGAAAATCAGGTAGACGTTTCGACCGAAATATCTCAGCTAGAGGTGCGCGCGGGAGAGTTACGCCAGGAAATATTCAGTACTCTAACTCCCGCTCAAAGATTACAGCTAGCACGTCATCCTCGTCGACCTAGTACCCTCGATTACGTTCAGGCGATCGGCGATGAATGGATCGAACTGCATGGCGATCGCGGTGGCTATGACGATCCTGCCTTAGTCGGAGGCGTAGCCAGAATTGACGGCTGTCCCGTAGTAGTGGTGGGACACCAAAAAGGTCGAGACACCAAGGATAATGTTGCCCGTAACTTTGGGATGGCTTTTCCTGGAGGCTATCGCAAGGCTCTAAGACTGATGAAGCACGCTGATAAATTTGGGATGCCGATTCTAACCTTTATCGATACTCCAGGAGCTTGGTCGGGGGTCGAAGCCGAAAAGCTCGGTCAAGGGGAAGCGATCGCCTATAATTTACGAGCTATGTTTGGTTTTGAAGTGCCAATCATCTGTACCGTAATAGGAGAAGGAGGTTCGGGAGGCGCATTGGGTATTGGCGTTGCCGATCGCCTATTGATGTTAGAGCATTCTGTCTACACCGTGGCTAGTCCCGAAGCCTGTGCTGCAATTCTCTGGAAAGATGCCCAAAAATCCGATAAGGCAGCAGCAGCCTTGAAAATTACTTCTGGGGATCTAAAAGAATTGGGTCTAATTGACGGTATCGTTCCCGAACCCAGCAGTGGCGCTCATGCTAATCCTGTCGAAGCAGCAGCAAAACTTAAAGAAGTAATTTGGCAGAATTTAGAAGAGTTGAAACAGCTATCTCCTCAGCAGCGACAAGAGTTGCGCTATGAAAAGTTTCGTAATATGGGTCGCTTCACGACCGCCTCTGAATAAAGGTAAATTTAGAACATCAATCGAGAAAATTAGAATTCACCTCTAAAGACAGATGTAGATTTGGGAATGCTATAATGCTAAAGCAATATTTTGTTACATTAATTCTCATATAGCATTACTAAATAAGCTGCTAGTTTGCTGCAGCTCTACTCACAATAGAGTCTAAGAGCAAAAGTGAGCGATGACTTGTTAGTTGAGCCATAAAGCGCTTGCAGTATCTTGTATTTAGTGTCTCTGATAGCAATCGATCTGTTGCTTTGTAGCTATTAGCGATGAATATGGTGGTTTTACGGAAAACATTAAATTAATTGTTTTCTCAATTTAGTCTGCTATGTTGAATTTTTATATTTATTGAATTGGGCAAATCAAAGTAAATCATAATGAATCCACCCTCAAATCAACTGCGAGCGATAGTAACAGGGGCAAGTAGTGGGATTGGTAAAGCTACTGCGATCGCCTTTGCCGAATCGGGAATTGAAGTGGCATTAGTCAGCCGATCTGAAGCCAAGCTCCAAGATTTAGCCTTGGAAATAGAGCAAAAGACTAAAACCAAAGCTAAAGCCTACCCTATAGACTTGGCAGTGGTTGGCGAAGTTGCTTCTCAAGTTTCCGCTATCTGCAGTTCGTTTGGTTCGATTGATATTCTGGTCAATAATGCTGGAATGGGTTATACCAATACTCTGGAGCAAACATCCCTAACAGATTGGCAACAGGTGCTAACGCTGAATTTAACCAGCGTTTTTGAGTGCGTTCGGGGAGTATTGCCCTCTATGCGCGAGCGCGGTTCGGGAACTATCATTAATGTTGCTTCGATTGCAGCATCAACTGCTTTTCCTGAATGGGGTGCTTATAGCGTCAGTAAAGCTGGTCTGGTAGCTTTAGGCAAAGCTCTGTCAGTTGAGGAGAGAAGCAATGGAATTCGTACCGTGACAATTTCTCCTGGTTCGGTCGATACTCCCATTTGGGATACAGACACCGTTGAGGCAGATCTCGATCGCTCGGCAATGCTAACTGCCGAAATTGTCGCTCAGTCTATTCTCTATACAGCCTTACTTCCCAGTCGAGCAGTGATAGAATCAATGACCGTTATGCCCAGTGGAGGGGCATTGTAAACATTGGCGAGCGCATAGCAGAGTCGCAATCCTCGAAGTTGCTAGAAAGCAAAGGGATAAAGTCTGCGTCTATTGCGTCGTCTACATAACAGCAAGATAGAGTCTTACTCACAAATATACATTATGACAATAGTTTCTTCTAACGATTCTAATGGTTCTGAATCTGTGGACAACAATTTTAATCCGCTAAAGTCTAGCTTGTTAGACCAGGTTGCCAGTAGACCAGATCGCAACACCCAGAATGGGCAAGCTCCAAGAATCAAAGCAACCTCAGATGCTGCCAAAGAACAAATGATGTCGGCAGTTTATACCATGCTGGAGTCGGTAGGCGAAGATCCAGAGCGAGAAGGGCTGCTAAAAACTCCAAAAAGGGTTGCCGAGTCGATGCAGTATCTAACCAGTGGCTATAATCAGTCTCTCGACGATCTGGTTAATGGCGCTATTTTTGACGAAGGACACAATGAAATGGTGTTAGTGAGAGACATCAATTTCTTTAGTCTGTGCGAACATCACATGTTGCCATTTATGGGTAGAGCGCACGTTGCCTATATTCCCAATCAGAAGGTTGTCGGCTTGAGCAAACTAGCCCGCATTGTAGAAATGTACGCTCGTCGTCTTCAGGTACAAGAGCGTTTAACCCGTCAGATTTCTGAAGCCGTACAGGAAGTTTTAGAACCGCAGGGAGTAGCTGTAGTCATGGAAGCTTCCCACATGTGTATGTCAATGCGCGGAGTTCAAAAACCAGGTTCTTGGACGGTCACTAGCTCGATGATTGGTGTATTTCAGGATGAGCAAAAGACTCGCGAAGAATTCTTGAATCTAATTCGTCATCGACCTAACTTTGGTTAAGGGGATTTATGATTGTTTCGCGCTAAGACGGACGCGGTTGCGTTTGCGGAGCAAGTCGCCAGACTCAGCAAGTCGTAGACTCAGCTAATCCACTAGGGCAAAGGCGCAGAGAGATTGAGAGTTAGATCGCTATAATCTTCAATAATTAAGTTAGATAAGGGTGAATGGTTTAAGCTGTTCACCCTATTTTTTGCAGATTCTAGCTATTTTGTTGACGCTGCTGAATCAAGATATAAGAGCTATTGCGTATAGCTGGATTATTATCAAAAGACCGAACGCTAAAAGCGATATCATCTCGATTCACGTTTAAAATTACCAGCATCATTTAATTAATTCTTCGACAACTTTATTTAAGCCGACAGAATTAGATGCTTTGCAGAGAATACGATCGCCTGGGCGCATAACTTGTTTTAGTTTAATAGTAAGAGAATTGCGATCGCTAAAACATTTAGCCTCGATCCCTCTTGCCCCCTCAATAATGGCGGTAGTAGCTGCTTCATCGGCTAACACCATCAACAGATCTAGATTTAATTCTTGAGCTTTTTCTCCTACCTGGCGATGCAGTTGGGGGGAATGTTCTCCTAACTCCTTCATCGTTCCTAATACAGCAATATGTCTGCTGCCTGGAGTTTCTTTGAGCATCTGTAGGGCAGCTAACATTGATTCTAAACCAGCGTTGTAGGTTTCATCGAGAACCACAATATCATCTGGTAAATCATAACGACGCGCTCGCCCTTTAGGTAACCGTATCTGTAATCCTGCTACTAAAGGTGTAAAATCGAGCTTTAATTCTTGAGCGATCGCGATCGCTGCTAGATAGTTGCTGGCGTTGTGTTCTCCAGGGAGGGGTAGAGGTAGATCTTGCTCTGCCACCATAATTTTATCTCCCACAACCGTCCCGCGAACGTCACCACCCGTTAAGCCGTAGGTGATTGTCTTACCCTGCCATACTCTCTTGGCAGTCTTAATTAAAAGGGAATTATCGCAATTAAGAATAGCGACGCTAGTTTGAGGCATCTGTGCCAACAGTTCGCATTTTGCCTGGGCGATCGCTTCTCTAGAACCCAAACGACCGATGTGAGCAGTACCAACGTTGGTAATTACGCCGATAGTTGGATGCACGATATCTGTAAGTAAAGCTATTTCTCCCGTTCCTCGCATTGCCATTTCAACTACGGCATAGCTATGTTCTGAAGTAATTTGCAGAAGAGTTTTCGGAACGCCGATTTCGTTGTTAAAATTGGCTTCGGTTTTTAGTACTTTTCCTTTGGTATTTAAGACAGCCGAAATCAATTCTTTAGTACTGGTTTTGCCCACCGAACCCGTCACGCCAATTACGGGAATATCAAAGCGATCTCGCCACCACCGAGCAATCTGCTGATATGCCTCTAAAGTATCTCTGACGATGAATTGGGGAATATCCAGGTCTAGCTGGCGATCGACAACTACAGCGATCGCACCCTGGCTTACAGCCTGTTTGACAAAATTATGTCCATCAAAGTTTTCCCCTACTAAAGCAATAAAAAGTTCTTGAGGTTTGATGGTACGAGTGTCTGTAGTAATTCCCAATACAGATGTGTCTAAATTTGCACCAGTAGTTTGTAATAAATTTGGCTGAAGAATTGTCTTTAATTCTGCCAGAGAAAAATAGAGAGGCATCGATATTTAACTGTTTAAATTGATTTCCGCTAGCTTAACAGTTCGGAGTTATCTTTAAAAAACTAAGCTGGACAAAAGAGACAAACAAAATTTTATCTCCTTTTGCCCTAACGGATTAGCTGAGTCTGGCGACTTGCTCCGCAAACGCAACCGCGTCCTTCTCTGCGTCTCTGCACGAAACTCATCTAATGCCTCAAATTAGCTGCAATCTAAAAACTAAAGGTGGTTCTAACCGTACCAATCACTAAGTCATCAGTATCTTCAGCACTGCTATCGGGTTCTGTAATCCAAATTATTCCAGGGGTGATAGCAATATTATCGTTGACCTGATACTGATAAAAAGCTTCTAAATGCAAAGATTGTTCTGAATCTGCCTCCAAGTTGTCGATTGTCGAGCTTGTTACCTTCGGTTCGCTACCAACAACGATTCCTGCCAAACTGCCTTCTTTGCCAAAGTCTGGTACTGCCAAAGTTGCAGCCCAGTTCCAAATATCTTGAGTTCCCCGATCTATATCTTCACCAAGGGTACTAAGGTTACTGACCTTGCTCAATCCTCCCCAGCCTCCCATTATTAGGCGATCGCTAACTGCCCAAGATACTTCCAACCCATAAGAATCGCTAACAGAGAGAACTGACTCGCCTAAAGCATCTTCTGTTTGAGATTGAAAATTGGAGCGACTCGTTCCCGTTCCCGTGTCTGTCTGGTTATAGCTATGAACGTAGGTTGCTGCCAGACTCAAACTTTTAAATGGTTCGACGGTAATTTGTCCCAAAGCACTATAAGGACCATTAAATAAACCGCTTCCTGAATTTGGATCGTTAGCAGGAGAGGCGACATAGCCAGCACTAAGCCGAATGAGATCGCCAGGACGGAGATCGATACCGATGCCAGCATCCCCTGGGGGATAGTAAAGAGGGTTCCGCGTGCCGAAGTTGGAAACCGATCCAGAACCGCCATCTCCATCCAGAGCGTTGATTGTCGGGGCAATGTCATCTGCCTCTAGTCCTGCTGCGCCGATAATTAGTCCAAGGCTATCGCCTATACCAAAAGAATAGTGTAGGGCATCGAGGCGAAAATCTGAATTGGCTTCGGCAAAAGCCAAACTACCCTGAAAAGTATCGATCTCATTAGCAAAGCCCGAAAAGTTACCCTGAGATAGTCTGGTAAACAGCAAATCATCTCCCTGAAAGCTGCTTTTCAACTCTAGCCTGGTACGATTGGCTAAAACAGTGCTGGTGCGTAGCGAAGCCATGCCGTCAGGTTTATCGCGATCGTCCGATAGCACGCTACCCAAACCAAAAATAGCTTCTCCCTGAAGCTTGGTAGTAGTAGAGAACTGAGTCGCCTCCAGATCGAGTAATCTTGCCTGTGAACCATCCGTTTTTCCCTGGAGAATAGCTAATTCTGACTGAAACTCCTGCATCAAACGCAAAATTGTATCGATATCAGTTTGAGGTGTGTTTTTGGTCTGGGCAATTATTTTTTCAATATTGTTAAGACAAGAATTTAAACCAGCAGCAAATTCGGCGCGAGAAACGTTTTGCGTACCCCGATAGGTATTATCCTCAAATCCACTAATGCAACCATAGCGCTCGATCAAATTTTTTAGAGCCTGGTATGACCAGTCTGTTGGCTGGATATCCTGTAGCTGTTCTACACTATTTGTCTGCGAAATTAAATCTCGGATACCATCTTTTGATAATTTTATATTATCTAAATAATTGAAAAAATTTGCTTGACTGTCGGCAGTTTTTAAGCTACCTTTGTCCTGCTTATCAATGCTATTAGCTTCGATTTCAACTATTGTGCTAGCTTCAGATCTTGATACCAACAATAGGAAAGCACCAACTATAGGCGCTGCTAGCTCGATTGCACTTTTAGTTCTCAACATTACCACTAAACCTCATTCACACCAAAGATCGTGACTTAGTTTTGCTGTGGAACGAGTTGAGCGTTGAGATTTATTGCTAAATAGCTATAGCTTATAGATCGCGCTGTTATTTACTCGAACGAACAATACGAAACTTAAATCGCGATTGAATATTCTCTTATCTTGGCATTATTTAAAGTCGATTGGTAGAAAAAATAATATATAAATTATTATGAATAAATTTTATCTTTTTTACTTTATTCAATTGGTATTTCAAAGTTTTAAAGGCAACAGTGAAATCACTGAAATTGGCAGACGGCAAGGTTATTTGAGAAATTGTTATTGACTTTTTAGGCAAAGCAAAAAATAAACGGCGATCGCTTTTTATTATCTAAAGATCGAGCATTCAACCTGAATTCAGTTCGCTCTGGAAAACTCAAACAAGCCGATCTCGTAATCTCCAATTTATACAGTGCTGTTTACTAGCTTATTTGTAATAGCTAAAAATCAGTTGCGCGGATGGCGAGGATTTGCACACAAACAAATATACGGAATTACGTAATTATATTAACTGCCCCTATCTCTTGCTGCGCCCTCTAGAAAGCACAGTCTGACACCTACATGCCCCACTAACAACTAAAATTAGAGTAAGTGCATTGAATGTAAATACTGATTTAGGTAATAAGTGGCTGTATATACTGATAACAACAAAGGTGTAGAAGTAATCCTAAAACCAGGGGAGTCTATTTGCGCCGAACCAAGTGCCTTCTGCTACAGTGATGGGTTTATCGAAGCAAAAACTACCACGGGCGGAATCATGTCCGCAGTCAAGAAACTAGTAACCAAGGAAAAATTGTTTCAGGTTCTCTGGACAAACAACGGCAACAAGCAAGGTAGAATTGGTCTTGCCAGTCCTTACTTAAGCACCATTGAGGAAGTCGAAATATCTCCCAACTATAGCTTGATAGCTCAAAGAGGAGCATGGTTGGCATCAGATCCGACGGTAAAGCTAGATATAACTATGAATTTGGGCTTGAGTGGGTTTCTGGGTGGAGAAGGAATTATATTTCAGAAATTTACTGGTAAAGGTAGAGTATTTATCACCGCAGGTGGCGATCTAAAAGCAATTAACCTTGAAGAAGATGAAACCTTAAATGTCGATACTGGGTGCATTGTTGGTTTTGCCGAATCAGTGAAATATGAAGTTAGATTAGCAGGAGGAATTTTTACCTCTATTTTCGGTGGAGAAGGTTTAGTTTTAGCTAAGCTCAAAGGACCAGGTATAGTCATACTGCAAACCCATCCCGAAAATGTAATTAACAGCGTGGTATCAACAGGCTCTAACTCAATGCCAATGTCGTCCAATAATTCGGCTATAGATCTTAGTGATGGTTTACAGGCAAACGAATTGGGCGCGATCGCCCGTAACTTTTTTAGCAATCGGCAATAAGCAAAACATACCGTATCTCTACTATTTCATAGTCATAATACCTAGTAACTAGTAACCCTAATAACTATCGTCTATGAGCCTACTAACTGTAGTTTAGACTAAAAAAATCATTAGATCCACAATTCAACCAGTTAAAAATAGCTGAATTGTGGATCTAAGCTGGGAAAATAAACTTTAAGCTGTCTCTTTTTCCGATTTTTTAGGGCGGGAATAGCTTTTTTTAGCAATAGGATATGTCTTTTTTT
>Ga0209831_1000752_pt1 | contig 30934 bp, 20 predicted proteins | sample Maine_Asex4_meta_FD_187451 | JGI IMG/M metagenome (GOLD analysis project Ga0209831, IMG submission 187451) | Marine algal microbial communities from Maine, USA - Maine_Asex4_metaG (SPAdes) (version 2) | ecosystem: Host-associated > Algae > Red algae > Unclassified | place: Maine, USA | collected... | reverse complement strand
CTGATCGCTTGAATAGCGAGTTTTACCCCTCTTTTTTTGGCAGCAATCCGCTGCTCCACTTCGATCAAATTTTGGAGGTACTCTTTTAATTTCAAGACTTCCTGTTCGTAAAAGCGGTCGGTCGCTTCGAGGATTTTTAGTTCGGTTTCGGGCTTTACCGCAAGACTGCCATCATTCCATTTTACAAGGGTGGAACTGCTGAGTTTAGCAAATTTCGAAATGCCGACCAGGTCTTTACGGGTGAATAGCCGAACTGCCTTTTTTTTGGCCATGATAAAATTATTTGGTTATCAATATTTGATATACAATTATACCTGGTATCATTTGTTAATGAAAATAAAAACGGGTATTGCTTTTAATTGCTTTGTATGGAAGAGTTAGGATTGGAAATAAATGGAAGAACGGAGGTTTGAGATGAGGAGGAGCTGATTTTTTTTCGAATTGCTATTTGTTTCTGGTCATTAAAAATTTGGAAAGGCGGCCTGGAAATAAATCTTAAAAAAAAGTACTCCCAGTTTTCACCGGGAGCCGAATGTTAAACAAACAAAAAAATAGAACACAGAAAACAACATAGGTCACGAGATTATCACATCCGTGAACTTCGTGTGCGGATTAGATCCTGACAAGGAAAAATCCAATCCGCTTAACTTTCAATCTTAATTTTTCTCATTGAATGAATCGTTTCTTTCACTCCGGTTCTTTGCAGTGAAATTCGGTTTTCAATTTCGGTTAGTTTCTGGAAGTGTTCTTCTAACCTTTCTACCTCCTCTACGAAAAATTGATCGGTGGCTTCGAGAATTTTTAATTCGGTTTGGGGCTTAACCGGTAAACTGCCATCGTACCATTTAACCAGGGTTGAAATACTGAGTTTGGCGAGCTTTGCAATGGCGGTTAGGTCTTGTCGCTTTAAACTAGATCTGGTAGTAGGTTTTCTATTAGCAGTTTTTTTGGCAGCGGGCTTTCTAGTCGTTGCCTTTTTAGCGGTAGTTTTTTTAGCGTCGAGCATAATGAATTCGTTTTAGTAAGTAGTTAATATTTGATATACAATTATATCAGGTATCATTTGTTATAAAAAATAAAAACGGGTTTTGCTTTTAGTTGCTTTGTATTGTGGGGTTGATCTTGAGAATCGCCCAAAAAAAAGGTCTTAAGCATCGAGTAGTGACGGATTTGTTAGGGATTACGGTATCGGCTTAGTCCAGTAATGAACAGGGCGCGAGTAAAATCCATGGTAGTAGCCTGGAGCTGGTCACACAAAAATTTGATGTCAGCTTCTCATGAATGGTTACCAGTAAAGGTTGTCAATCGATGTCGATGTCCGCGGAAATGGGCGACGAGAAGTTTGTCCCGATTTAAATCATTACCGAGATACTGAAACGGAAACGCAAACGACGATTTATAAATATTCGTTCACTTTTAATATTTTTGGAAGAAAATGGAAAAAGTAATTCTCACTCAAATTTCAATAGAAGAATTTCGTCAGATTATCCGAGAGGAAATAGAATTAGCACTCCAGGATACTACACTATCAAAAGCTGTTAAACAGATACAAGTACCAGAGATAATGGATATTAATGATGCTGTTAAATTTTTAAGTCTCAGTAAAAATACTATATACGGGCTAACATCTAAAGCAAAAATTCCTCGCTATAAAAAAGGTGGAAAATTATATTTCAAACGGTCAGAACTTACTGAATGGGTTAACGAAGGAAGGCAGAAGACCATCAGGGAAATGGTAAAGGAGGCTGAGTCTTATGCATCAGCCAGACATAAAAAGTCTAAGGGGTAGATTATTTGGTGTGTGGTGTCAGTAGCGATTTCGGGGGATATACAGATTTTGTTTTTGTAATATCCATGTTTTTTATATCTTTACATTTACTTACCTTGAGAAAACTTACCGGATAGAGGATGCAACATTTCCTAAAATTGCATTTTACATTCCATTTTACAAATAATGTTACTTTTTATTGTGAAATCATTTTAGAATGAGTTCATCCGGCATGCGCATTATCTACCTCTAAATCCCTGATAATACGCATGTTGTAAATGTTATTCTCATTCTTATACCCGGCGAATATGAATATGGTCAGTCCTCCCGATACTTAAATCTTTGTGATCAACAATCTCAGAGCGGTACCCTTACAGAAAATAACATTTCTCAATTAACTTAACTTCTATGCCTTTTATAGACATTGTAATTTATGTGCCGATTTTTATTTGGCTGGCATTTTCTATTTATTGTGTTTCTCCTCTAGCTAAAGAAACCAGAGAGCGATTTCTCCATTCTATTCCTTCCGGATTCACTACAACCGGTGTCTTGGGTACTTTCCTGGGAATCTACTTTGGGCTACGAGATTTCGATGTGAACGCAATTCAGGAGAGTATTCCACTCCTCTTAGAAGGCTTGAAGAGTGCTTTTCTTACTTCGATCCTTGGTATTGTTCTTTCCATGATCTCTCAAAAAATAATTGAATATTTCTTTTACGACTCAGGTAGTTTTGACTCTGATGAGACGCAACAACTAAAAGAGATAAAAATTTTATTATCAGAGACTTCCAATCAAAATGATTTAAAAGGAGTTCTTGAACAGATATATCAGGAGACCAAAGATACAGTGGGAACAGAATTATCAAAACTAAACCTTTCAGCTAATAGGGTCGAATCTGCTATTGCGGAACAAACGTCTCGGATTAACCAAAACAATACCGAGAATAATCGGGCCCTGGTAGAATCAATGGAAACCAGTAATCAAAAACTTTTTGAAAAAATGGCGGAGATGAACTCGAAAGAGTTACTAAATGCGATGGAAGAATCTGTTAAGATTTTCAATGATAAAATGGAGGACATTTTAAGTAAACTGGTAAAGGAAAATTTTGATGCACTCAACAAAAGTGTGAATCAATTAAATGATTGGCAGGAGCAGCATAAGTCAAACGTAGACAACTTGGTAAAGACACTCGGCGGTTTAATTGACAAAAATAATGAAATGATAAAAATCATGGAATCCACTTCTTCCCTGGTAGAGACTAATTTGACAAAGGCTTCAAACAAAATGGTTGACGTGGCGGCTACTACTGGTAAATTGACCGAAGAAAATGGCCGACTACAAAATTTAATCAAGGAGCTGGAAAAAGTATTTATTGAAGAAAATCAAATTACCAAGCTGATTGATAATGCCAACCAATCCGTTGAGAAAATGAATATCGCTACTAATAATTTCACCGACGGAATGGATAAAGTATCTGATATTCAAAATCAAATATTCCGCACCAGCGAATCTATGACCGTAGTCCATAGTGAATTACAAAAAATAGCAGACTTCAAAAATGTAAATGGAGCATATTGGGAAGATGTAAAATTAAAACTAAATGAGGGTGTTTCGATCCTTAATAATGCCAGCAAAAGATTTGGTGAAGATCTAGAGAATATTGACGAAACCTTCAAAAGTAATCTGGATGAAACTTTCTCTAGCCTGGATAAATTGATCCAGCATTACATTGTCAAAACTGAATATTAAGTATGAATAGTAGAAAGCCACAAAGTGAAAATCAATGGATTTCATTTTCAGATATGATGACTGGTTTGATGGTGATTTTTCTTTTCATTTCAATTAGCTATATGGTTGAAGCAAATAAAAAGGAAAATCAGATTACGCAAATTCTGGAATTCTATGAGAACAGCAGAGATTCCATCCGACATGATCTGATTGTTTTATTGGGAGAGCACGAAGGAGATTGGGATGAATTTGTAGAATTCGATTCTATTAATTTATCTATCAAATTTGTTGGTAATGATATTCAGTTTCGTCCGGATAGTGATCGGATTCGATCTTCCTTTCGCAAGATCCTGAATGATTTTGTTCCAAAGTATATCGAGATCATTTCTCAGGAAAAGTACAAGGATAAAATTGCCGAAGTAAGAATCGAAGGACACGCTAATCGGGTTACAAAAAATACCTCGAAAAGTAAAGAATATATGGAGGGCGTAAAATGGTCTCAGCGTAGAGCAAAAGAGGTTTTAAACTATATGGTTGGTACTCGTGCCTTTGAAAAATTAACTCCAACTACTAAAAGAAGATTACAGTTTTGGCTGGTGGCAAATGGTTATGGCTACGGTAGAACTTTAGACGATCAGGGCGCTTACACCCAATTCTCCAGGGACGAGGTTTGTGAGCAATGTTCTCGGAGAGTAGAATTTAGAATCGTCACCGTCAGCGAACAAATTATTGCCGATATTATCTCAAAATTAAAAACCTAGAAATGAGTTATGACTTTTTAACGGGGATAACAGCGGAACATTTTCATCGAAAAGGATTTAGACCGACCATAAGTAAAGATACTTTTAAAATAATAGTAGATGTTGATTTTTCGAAACTGGTCGACGACGGTATTGCCTTTATCACTCAGGAGGATGCGTATGTAACTGATGGAACCGGCAGAAAAGATCCCGTTTATTTTTATAAAAAGAGATACAAATTTTTCTATGATGTAAATATTATGGGGACTCCAAAATTTCATATTTTAAAATGTCAAACTATCTTACAACATGGAGTAAATTCTTTTCAGGCTTCAAATACGCCCACGGCCACCGTTATTAATAGCAATCAGTTTAGAGGGGAAAGGTCCTATAACCTCACCCTGACCCTTTGCGGTAACTGCAAAAGGGAGATCGTCGGAACGCCAGAAGAAACCACCGAGCAGTTTTATGAGAGACTTAAGGCCAGATACGAAGAAGAGCAAGGAGGATTAGAGGATATCAAGATAGATTTAAAAGGTTATCCCTTAGATTGGCCACAAATAAGTAAAAAATATAGAAAGTCTGTAAATTACACCTGTGAACATCCAGCCTGCCAGCTACAAATACAAACCAGAGGCGACCAGAAATTTCTGCACACCCACCACCGCAATGGTAATAAAATAGATAATCGGCCAGCAAATTTTCAATGCTTATGTATTTTATGTCATTCAAAAGAACACGAGCAGGACGCTTATAATAAATTTGAACGAGCTTCAATACAGAGAGAAATAAAATCATTTCTTAAACGCTATGGAGTGCAGTTAAAGCAATTGGGTAATCCTTATGTTTAATACTAAATAGAGACTGATGTCTACAGAGTATCACCTACATTGCACTATTATATTAGAACCTAGTTTTATTGATCGCTTCTAAAATTGTAATACATCTTGTTTCTCTTTTAATCATATTCCTATAAGTTTCTCTTTTAAGGCGACCCCATAATGGATGTATCAGCAGATGATTCAATTTTTCAGATTGAATATAAAATGTATCTTCAATCCCGATTACATTACCTTTTAATTTTTGCCTTAATTTATTTTTCATTTCCTCCATAATATTTTCCCAATATGCTGTATCAAATGTAATATCATAATTTTTATCATGGGCGATATTGGCCAAATCCAAGGCAATCCTCCAATTAAGATAAGGATGATCTTTCTGATTATAATAATCTCTTAAACAATCATAACAAGAAGATTGGCAAATTAGATGTTGGTCAGTCATCAAAAGTTCTGAATATATATCTCCACCTTTTAAAAGAGGTTTTATTAATGCTTCTATGGAGATATCTTTAGAGCTTGTTCCGTTGAGATAATTACAATACCCTGCTCCATTTTCCAATTTCTCAACAATAAATACTTCAGGAACCTTTGCCGGAGAAATTCGAAATCCAATATCTAGTTCATTTGTCTCTATATCAAGATAATTACAAATAGCTTTTCTAATTAAGTAACCATAAGATAGAAAAGATGATTTGATAAATTTAATATTGTTTGAAAAAGGATCAAGGTCTAACAAGCTTGAGTATTCCTTAAAAGACAAGGTAAGCACTCCGGTATTTCTTGATGCAATGAAGGCATATTTAGCTTCATCATAAATCTTTGTGTTTGGATTGAAAAGCCCATCTTTAATTACCCATCTTTGAGTATTTGCCATTCTACCAAGGGTAAATAAATTACCTTCATTATCATTAATCTGGAGAACTTTTCCTTCCTTAGGAAGCTGGTTTGACTTAACAATTAAATTCTGAATGTAAACTTCGTTCTTAAGGTCTGAATTTGGGTCGAGCTTAACTTCACCTGCTTGTGCAATCCATTCAAATCGTCCGTCAAAATCTTTAACGGGGCTTTCATAATCGACACAGAATCCTAAAGGTGAACAAGCCTCAATTCTTTCTAATTGAACATTACAAATATTGCAAATGTCATTGTTCTCAATATCCACATAAACAGTCTCGCAGTTGCTACATTTATTTACTCCATTTTTTATAACCCCTCTTCCATCAATTTCTTTCACCTGCCCTGCTACGTATCCATAAGAAACAAGACCAACTGATTTCAAAACCTTTTTATCTTTAACGATTTCACTATTCGGAGCAAATGCAGAAATTGCGATATCCATATTCCGATCTGTAATATTTTCTGGCGGAAGTTTAGAAGGATAGCTTTCATATAAGTATCTAACATTTGTGGGAAATCCAAACATGGGTAATACTCCATCATTAGCAAGTTTCTCACTTAAGGCAGAATGTTGATCATTCTTACTATTCTTAATAACATCATCGATAGTTTTCACTAAACTATTTTTTATCTCATCATAAATAATAAATGGATCTTTATATATATGGCTTCCTGCCTTTAATGCTTTTATTGTGCTAATTATTATCTCTTTATTTCTACCAATCCAATTTTGAACACTATCTTTATGTTTAATCCAATCATGATTTTTTCCAAATTCTCCATGTACATTATCCGTCGTATCACTTATAGTTATTTCTTTAAATGCTAATCGTAAAATCTCCTTATTGATCAAACGCGTACAAATTTCCTCCCTATCTAATTCTAAATAAGGACTCTTTGGATCGTTAGAAACCATACGTTCTGATTGCGCATAATGAGTCTGATCATGACTATTTCCTTTTGCTATTGTAAGTGCATAAGACATAGCATGCCCTCTCCTCCCAGCTCTACCAACTCGCTGCTGATAGTTAAATCTTTTTGGTGGAACATTACCCATCATAACAGCACTTAAGGCTCCAATATCAACTCCAGCCTCCATCGTAGTAGTTACGCTTAACAAATCGATTTCATTTACAATAGGTTCTTCACCGTCAAGAAATATTCCTTGAAATTGTCTTTGCCTTTTTTTAGAGTCTAATTTATCCGTTTGGCCGGTTAATTCTTCACAATGAAGTCTAAATGGTTCATCTGTAGAAGCTAAGTAAATAAAATAATTTTCAAGATTACCAATCAACTCTTTAGTAAGCAATCCTGAAACAGTTAATTTACTATTACAGGAAATACAGATACCAGAACTTGCATGTAAATGTATTGTTACACATCTAATACACTTCCAATAGGTATCGCCAACAGTTGCTTTTTTAAAATCTAAGCCTCTTCCTGTTAAATAAATTTCTTGATCAGATGGAATAACATTATTATTGGACAAGAAATCAAGGATCTCATCTTTTTGAGCCCAAGTCCAGAGATTAAAATCAAATACCTTTCTTGCATAGGCCCAGAGTTTAGTTGGAATACCTGATGATCTAAATTTGGTTTCATAGCCGGAGAATCTCCAATTCTCGCCTAGTATTCTGACCATAGACTTCAGAAACTCATTTATATGTGGATTGGGATGTTGATTACGTAATGAAATATGTCCTTGAACTAAAGATTCGAGTGATCTCTTGTGATGAGCAAATATGGCAATCATCTGCTCTTTTTTAGTTGCTCTTAATATTTTTGCATGGAAGAAATCTTCTTCAGACCCACCATCCTTAAGTTTAAATTCACTCTCTTTAAAGTCGTATAGTGTTGACCATGATCTATTTTCTAATATGTTCAGACTAGGATTTGGTCCTGACGGGTTAATTCCCAATTTAAAGAGGCTAGATGTTACTTTATTATCGATTTGATTTAATTCAACGACATCTCGAGATTTCAAAAAGGTAGTCAACTCTAGCAATTCTTCATCAGATAAATCTTCCTTCTCGTTAATCAAAAGAATAAAGTCTCTATAATATTGAATCTTTCTCAATTTAGTATATGTCTTTTTTTCATCATCATTTAAAATTCCTCTACCCTGATTAAATACTTTTCGTAGAATAAGTTTATTTAGATCCTCACTTTCTAAAGATTTAAGGACCACTTGCCTCAAGGTATCTCTATAATGATCTAACTCGATTCCAGCAGATAGTTTAGCAGCAGATTGCCTACTATCCGAGAACAGAACTATTTTAGGCTTCGATGCATTATTCTTCCTTAATGATCTCATTAATCCATCAGCCATAACTTGATTGACCTTTTGAACACCCGTATAGTGCTTAAATATAGGAGTCATTCCTTTTCCATCTTTAATTTTTTCCTTCACTTCACAACTAAGACAATAATCTGGATACAGCATCGGATAAGCTTCATCAGGATTAAAAACTGCGAACTTTCCAACCTTACTTTTAATATAACTACCATCAAGATTATCAAAAGAAGCCTCAGTCCAATCTCCTGTATTTTTCAATCCACCTATATCACTTGTGTGTAGCGTTTTATATTGTCTATGTTCATTATATAAATTTGGTGTAGTTGTTAAAAATGTCTTACTTCCTTCTACTTCTTCCCATCCACCTAGATATCCTTCTCCACAGTTTCTACAAACCACTACCTCTAACACCACACTTCCACATGCACAAGTTGATTGAGCTTTCCTATAAAGCTTGCCAATTTTTCTCCCATCATATTTGAACTCCTCATGAACTTCTTGACAATCAGGGTTTGAACAAGCCCATAATCCTTCAATATTTCTAAAAAACATATGAGAACGGAGTGCTTGAATCGAAGCACCAGAAGATGTTTTTCCAAAGGATAATATTATAATTAATCCTTCAATAGCTTTTAAACTACCTGGAACATCACCAAAAATATTCCTTGCTATTACATCAATAGAATCAGCTTTTTGAATTTTATTCTGGAGTATCTCTCTAAGTTTTAACTTAGTAATAACATCATTATAACTATTCGAATTACATTCACTCAAAAGGTATTCTCTTGCACTATCCTTATCTTTCTCAAATAGTTCGGTGTAATGTTCTAGCAAAGGAACTGAAAGGTCATAGGTTGTGCTTTTTACTTCTATTTTAGGATCTCCTAATATTTTAAATTGATCAATTTGATCAATATCTAAACCAAAGAATCCACAGATATATTTATCTGTTTTTGGTCCTTCTTTCATTGAAGCACTAGAACATAATATTTGTAACTGCGGAGAATCTGGTTTCAAACCAAGTCGATTTATGAGTAATCTTATCAAATAAGACACCTCGGTACCTGAAGTACCTCGGTAGGTATGTAATTCGTCAATAACAAGATGAAAAGTATTATTCTTATCAGATGCTAGCCATTTTTTTGTTTTTTCAAAAATAGATTCCTCTATTTCTCTCATCAACATTATGTTCAACATACTATAGTTTGTAACAAGAATATCTGGAGGAATAGCTTGCATTGACCACCTGTCCCAACATTCCGCATTAGCTTCATTATCCATTGAAGTTATATGGTATAGATACTCTTCTCTAAGTTCAGGATTATCTTTACTTTTCTTTATCGCTGCTTTCCAAGATTTAAGATAATTATTCGCCTCTTCATTAAGTTTTTGTTTTTTAGCTTTTGTAATCTTTCCACTTACGGGAGTAGCTCCCGTATATCTTCCAAACGTTATTCTCCTTCCATATCGATTTTCGTTTAACCAGTTTATAACACCAGTCCCATCATCAGATATGCTATTCAAACTTTTTCTTAATCGAACCATTTGATCCTCTGCCAATGCATTTAAAGGATAAAGAATCATTGCTCTCATAGCTGGTTGTTTCGACTCCTTCCATTTTAAAGACTCTTTTATTAAATCTGCGATAACAGGAAGAAGAAAACATTCAGTCTTTCCTGAACCTGTACCTGTAGTTGCTATTAGGTGCTTTCTATTAATAACTGCATGTTGCAATGCATCATATTGATGTTGATATAGTTTTCTTTCTACTCCATTAGCGTCAGGAAACAAGCCGCGTCTTGCAAAGTCTGCAAAATCATTACTGATACCAAGTTTCGCACATGCTTCTGAAAGTCCTATCTTCTCTGGGTATTTTGGAACCAACTCTATGATAGGCAATTTACAAATGACATCCTTTTCATTCAATAGTTTTTTTCTTTCTTGAATTAATTTTTCATGCTTTAATGGAAGACCACTATCAATATATTTCAAATATATCTGTTGTAGCTCTTCCCATATTTTTATCGGATTATTCATTTTTTTCTAATTTTATTCACAAAGATTTTAGCTAGATATTTGTAAGTACTTTTCGGAATCAATACATTATCTAAACTTAAAAGAGAAATTTTCTCTCTGGCCACAAAAACATTATTAATTAGTAAGACTCTTTTTAATAGTAGGGGAAAATAGATATCACTTATATCATAATGATCTAATAAGTGATTCGAAGAAAACGGGAAACCTTCATTATTTTGAATCCTGGAAAAACAGACACTCAAATTCAATCCATCAATATTATCATTGAGGCTAGGTATCCTATACCAATTTGAATTACCATCAAAAAGAAATTTATTATGATACACGTCATCTCCTTCTCTATATATTCCAGCTTTCATAGATTCGTCTGGCTTGGTCCATTCAGAATAGTGTTTAAAAAATTTTAATTTATTGCTATCTGGAAAATCCATCAATTTGAACAATTGATTACTACTGACTATTTCAGTTAAATTAGGAATTGAAAAAAGGATTTTATTTATATCGAATTTCTTTACTTCAATAGGTGAATCTAATTCAACAAAATTAGAGGAAACAAAAAATGTTACCCCAAATTGATCGTCAAGAATATCGACTTTCTCACTGAGAATCTTTTTCACGCTATTTGGCAAATTAACTCCTATATTTTTATTTTCTTTTTTTAAGATCAGTGAGGGAGATATTTTAAACCCTTCGCTTCCATAAGACTCAATAGTACCCAGCTGCAGTAATGGATAAAGGAGAGCGTATACAGAATGCTTCGTATTCTTTTCTGGAAAGTATTGAGCATACAGGTTATCACACATCATTTTTATTTTATAATACTTGATGTACTCATTAGGTGTACTACAGAAGCGGTTGTAGATAAGTTGAACTAGCCTCGATAATCTTTCCTCTTTAATCAAAGTATTCATCTACATAGTTTTCGCTTTCATCTTGACTATCATTTAATAGTTTTACTGATAAAAAAGAGTCAGTAAATGACTCCTCCGTTTTAAAGGTTTCTTCACTTTTGGGGTAAGGTTTCACCCCACCCCAACCTTCGAAAGTTTGTGCCAGTAAAGGAAGTCCTATAGATGGGTCTTCGCTAGATATTTTTGTACCGACCACCTTAAGATTTTCTGGCCACGATTTTTTAAAAGTCGGAAAAGCGCTTCTAATGTTATTCATCACATCGTTTAATACCTTGGCCCAACATTCAGGACTCGCAAGATTAACATCCTGCAGAATTAATAGATGAATTACATTAGGATCATCATAAGCTAGTTTTACTATCCGCTCCAAGCCATTTTTCCATAAAAAATTAAACTTCAGCCAGTCTGGCTCTACCTGCTGAATTATATATCGACAATTATTACTTGCGTGAATAAAAGCTAGTATTAATTGAATATCTGGTACTAGGATTGCTCTATATTCTCGAAGAAGATTAACCGCATTTTTCTCTATTCTAGATTCGTAAACTTTTCGTTTTATTAATTCATTTTTATAACATTTATTAAACTCTTGAATATCTGTAAACTCCGTTTTATATTTGACAACCTTTTCAACCTCATAAAAAGTCTCAGATACACCTGTATTTCCAGGGGCTGACACCATAGGCAATAAGACTTGAAAATCCTTTAACAACCTTTCTTTCTCATTATTGATATACTCTATTTCAGATGACTTTGTATTTAGTGTTTTGTATAATTTTTCTAGCTTAGATTCAATAAATTTAATCTCTTCCTGTTTCTTATTTATTACTTCGTCTACTTCCTTGACCTCAACTAATCGTTCCTCTTTCATCTCTTTCTCAATACTCTCCAATTTTTTTTCAAAAATATTTGATAATGAGGGGGATATACTACTAAGATTTTTCGCTGCGTCCAACGATAGGGTAATAGAATCAAAATGATCTAGTACTTTTTCAATTCTGACTTGTGATAACTCTTTATCATTTTCAGTCTGAAATAGTATAGATAACTCCTTCTTTAAATTCTTGTCAGATTGGATAGATTTAAGAAGGCTTGACTTACTGGCTTTTATTAAATTTAGAAACCACTTTTGCAATTGGTCCTTACTCATAAAGTCAAGTGTCTCATACGGTGTTGTCAATTTCTTGACTACAACAGAGTGATTATTATAGCTAACAATTTCATTTTTATAATCTTTCCAGTGATTCACTTCTTTTCCTACTGCTGGTTTTACATTACCATTCTCTTTTTTTAATGCCCCAATCAGCGTATCATTATATTCGATGTAAAATCGACTTCCATCTTTTATAGAATCACATGCTCTTTTGAGTGAATTAATATTTAGTGATTTACCATGATATAGTATATCATCATTTGTTTTCAGTACTTTATTTCCTATTATTTTTGGGATATGATTGAAATCAAGAATTACCTGATCCCTATCTTCCAATAAATTCGTTGAATTATTTGGTAACGTATCAAATTCGATAAAATCATCTAATTTCAGTTGATCATATTTGTCAAAGAAAGCAGGACAGAAAACATTTCCTACGGGTGGGAATAGCTCAATTATTTCATCTTGATCATTGATATATTGTCCCTTAGATTTTAAGGAAAGTACTTTTATTCTAGCGTGGCTACCAATGCCTTCGGAAACTATTCCTATTACGTTTTTATATTCCATTTTTCGATCTGTATAATGCTTTATTGACAACGGTATTCAGAATCTCCGCTTTGTTATATCTATTGGTATTTAACATCATCCAATCCCTGATCGGATTATTATTTCTTTTGGGGCGTAAAAAAAGTAATCCCTCCAAATTATATTCAGGAGAAATGCTCCAATCCGTAAAAGACCATCCACGTCTTGTCGTCTCAATGGCGTTGTCAATGCCTGACAGAGATACTATTTCGAATTTGATTGGATTGAAGTCACTCGTTCTAATTAAATATTCACCTGGTGTGATATCAGATAGGTTATTACCTAAATTTTCTATTTTTTCATTTTCCTTGTAGATATCAAAACAGTCCATCCCAGTTACAGTTGGCCCAGCGCCGTGCATCCATTTATTTCGGCCTAACTTAATACCATATTGTAATTTTAATGGATTAGGAATTTTAATATAGTCGGCAAAAAAGGGTAATAATTCGCCTAGCTTCTCGACATCAATGATATGATACAACACTAGATTTTCATCCTCATAGACATTATCAAATCCATTATTCTTTAAAAAACGACAAGAGTTACCGTGCTTAGTTTTGTCAATTAGAATTATTGTTTCTTGACCCGGATATAAATATCTAGATTTCTCAAAATCAGCATCATACTTCTCAAGTTTATTAAAGAAGAATGGTAGTTCTTGATTATAGCTTAATCCGTTTTCACTTAAAGTATTAAATAAAGATGTTAATTCTATCTTAACAAATCTATCATCTGCCAAAGAGAAGTAAATCGTAATTTCTCTATCAAAGAAAGTAAGGAGAACTTTATATGCAGAAATTTTAGTCCTGGATGAATTCTCAATGTTGGTCAACTCAGGGTCGATCTTATAAACCTCTCCATTCCAGGAGTTATAAAATTGGAATACCTGTTTTAATAATTTAATTCCATCTATTGAATCATCTTTTATTACTTTGCAAGCATGTTTTGTCAAAAAATCATTGTTATTAATAAACAATGTTTTTTCTACCAAAACCTCAAACTCAACAAACTCAAATCGCTCTTTTGGCCTAAGACCTAATAACTCAAAATATTGCGTAATTGACCTTAGATCTTCGGTGTTAAATAAGACCTGAGAAAGAGGATACTTGACATATCTCCAGGCATGAGTAGAAGGGGAAGGAATTTCTAAATTATACCCTTCTCTAGAAAAATGAGATTTAGCTTTTTGCCAAATTGATTCCTGCAATCGTTCATCTTTTTTTGTATTCCCTTCAAAGTAAGATTTTAATCGAATAGAACTGATGGATAAAATCTTAACTAATCTGGGAGTATATTCTCGCTGACTATAAGACTCATCTTCGTGCATCCTATATGCTGCAATAACCTGAATGGCTAAAAGTCCAAAACATTGAGGAATCCCATTTATTTCAATATTTACTTTATCCCATCCATCTTTCAGATAATCTACTATTATTGCTTCAACTTCAGTAGTAGAAAGACTAAAACTATCACTTACCTTTCGTAGAGCATAGTCGTCAAATGCAAGCAGGATATCATTTCCTGATGTATTTTCTTTCCTATAAAAATCATAGATAGCCTCGTTTATTGCGGAGTAAGTAATCATTTTGTTATTGCAGTCCAAGTACAAAAAGTCGATGCAAAATTCACTCAATCAAATTTTCCTTAAGCTAATCTAGCTATTATATTTTCTCCTGTTTGATTGAGATTTTTTTACTCCCCTAAATATAGATAATTTATTTTATACATTACAAAATGAATTAAAAAAATATAAATAAATTTCCTTATTTGTCATTATAGTATAATTAGCCCATGTTTATTTTAAATAACCTAAATATTAGTATCCTATTGCTACTTAAATCAAAAAGAATAACAATCTCTAGCGATTTCGGGGGATATACAAATTTTGTTTTTGTAATATCCGTGTTTTTTATATCTTTACGGTACCTACCTTGAGAAAACTTACCGGATAGAGAATGCAACGCCTCTTCGTTACGCATTTTATATCCCAATTTTACAATTATTTTTTTTTATTTTAAATTCTCCTTAGATAATGTAAGGAGCTAATTCTCTATGTTTTCTAAAATATTCTTATTTCAAATATCACAGATCTAAATGAACTTAGAGGTTAAGATCTAGAGCAAAAAGTTAGTGAAGTATCAGAAGATGTTGTCTGAGTTGATGAAGTGGATATGATATCCTAAAATAAACGTTTTTATAAATTATGAATATAATCGAAACAAAGGCTATAGGTAAATTGATTCTCAATGAACATACTCCTCAGCGAGAGGAAAGAAGAGAACACTACGTCATTCCTTATTATCAACGGGGCTACCGATGGGATAATCACCATGTAAAAGCTCTTTTAGAGGATATACATAATTTTATTTTAGCTAAAGAGAATAAGTATTGTTTACAGCCGATTGTTGTTGTTCCCGGTGTTGACAAGAACCAGAATCAAATATGGGAGGTAATAGATGGGCAACAACGTCTAATTACAATGCATCTTATATTTAAAATTTTGGGGAAACCTAAATATGTTTTAAATTTTGAAAAAAGGAATAAGAGCACGGAATTTCTAAATACAATTAATCCAGAGAATTACAGTGACACCAACCCTGACTTTTATTATTTGAGCGAAGCATACAAAGAGATAAAAAAATGGTTTGATGAAAAAACGAGAAATGACATTGGATACATAGACTTGTTCAACTCTAAGTTAACAAATGATGTAGAAGTCATCTGGTACCAAATCGAAGAATTGAGTACTAATATTGATAAGACAAACATAACTCTTATTGAAGGAAAAAAAATAGATATATTCAATCGTTTAAATATTGGCAAAATACCGCTATCTGATGCCGAACTTGTAAGAGCCCTACTGCTATCAAAAATAAAAATTGGAGTTAGTGACCGCGAAGCAATTTTAAGACAGTCTGAGTTGTCTAATGAGTGGCACATGATAGAAATGGAATTGAGGAATCCTTCGTTTTGGTACTTTCTAAACAATTCAGATATCCAGAAAAACAGTTCTGCTATTGAATTTATTTTTAAACTTATCGCCGATGGTACCGATAAAAAATATTCTACTTATTTATGGATAGAGAAAAAAATTCGCAGCGAAGACCAGTCTACCGAGAAAGAAAATACGTTAGCGTTTTGGACTAAAACAAAGGACTATTTCAGTAAATTAAAATACTGGTATCAAGATATTATACTTTATCATCAAATTGGTTTTTTACTTGCCATTGCAGAAGACCCGGTTAAAAAACTTAAAGAGATTATCAAAAATTCCGATTGCACAAAATCGGAATTTAGGAAACATGTACTTACTAGTGTAAAAGAATCTTTAGCTCATATAGACTCAGATGAATTGAGTTATGATAATAACAAAAATAAGAACTTGAATATAGTCTTATTATTACATAATATAATTAGCACATACACTGACAAAAAAATACAAAAGAATAAATTTCCTTTTAATCTATACAAAGAAACGCAGCAGAATGGTGGCTGGAGTATTGAGCATATACATGCACAAGCATCCGAAGAAATGAAAAATGAAAATGCGATTAAAAAATGGTTATCTGATACTTATGAGTCGATAAAAGAGATTACTTTCATAGAAAAAATAGAAGCCGAGACTAATGATTATGGTGAGCGCACAGAAACCGAAAAGGTTATTAATGTTAGGCCAATTATAAAAGAGGTTTACGAATTAAAGAATCAGGATAAAATCAAAATTGAGGAGTTTAATATTTTAAAAACTCGTATAATAGAATTGTTTGAATCAGATAGCGTACATGAATTAGATAATTTGGCTCTACTTTCTAAAAAGGACAATTCTTCACTAAATAATGCGATATTTCCTGTAAAGCGAAATAGAATTTTAAAACTTGAGCAAGAAGGCAGATATATACCACAAACGACTCGTAATATTTTTTTGAAAACCTACAGCCATTCAGATCTTCAACCTTTTTATTGGAGCGCAAAAGACAAGATGAAGTATTTTGAAGATATTAAAAATAAACTAGAACCCTTTTTAGAGGTAAAGGATAAAAAAGAAACGGATGCTACAAAATAAATTAAGCTTTTGGGAATTATTAGGTAACTATTCCAAAGTTGAGATACCTATCATACAAAGAGATTATGCACAAGGTAGGAAGACTTCAGAAGTCGCTGTGCTGAGGGAAAAATTTATTTATAATTTTTTAATTGAATCTATTCTTAAAGATGAAAGAATTGAATTAGATTTTGTCTATGGTTCTATTTTGGAAGAGAAATTAGATGAGGAAACGAAAAGAATATTTATTCCTCTGGATGGACAGCAACGCTTAACCACTTTGTTTCTACTGCACTATTTTATTGCTGTAAAGGAAGGTAGCTTAGATAGTATTAAGAAAGAACTTGCAAAATTTACGTATGAAACGAGGCCATCAGCGCATGACTTTTGCTCTAAGCTTATTAAGTTCGATAAGGTAAAATCTATTTCGAATATCAGAGACGAAATAATAGACTCTGTTTGGTTTAATTATGAATGGAAGGATGACCCTACGGTATCAGGTATGCTTAACATGCTTCATACACTTTCTTTACATGAATCACTTGTTAATCATAAAGAAGACTTATTACCAAAACTACTTGATATCAGTAATAAGCTCATTTCATTCTACTTTACGGAATTAACAGAATTTGGATTAACAGAAAATCTCTATATTCGTATGAATGCTAGAGGTAAAACTCTAAATGAGTTTGAAAACTTTAAATCTGAATTTTTCAAAACTATCCAGTACGATTCAGAACTTTTAGAAATTGTTAAGGATAAGATAGAATATGCCTGGGTTGAAAACTTATGGCCTTATAAGGCAAAAAAATCTTATTTAATTGATCAACCCTTTTTAAATTATATCAGTTTCATTAGTGAAATGCTTTATTTCAAAAGTGCAGAATTCAGATCAAAGGAAGAATACGCATCTAATTTTCTAGACTTTAAACTTTTAGAAAAATTATATAGTTCAAAAGAAAATCTTCAATTTTTAATTTTCAGTTTAGATCAAATTAAATTTATAACAAGCAGCAAAAAAACTATATTACCTAACGGGGATTCATTAAATAAAATCTTATCAAGAATCATTGGGGGTAAGAAGGACATAAATGATTATTTTATTATTTACGGATGTCTTAGATATTGTTTCTTGATAGATGATGATTCTAATTTGATGGATTATTTAAGAGTCATAAGAAACTTAATAATCAACACTGCTGACAACTCACGTAGAGAGTGGCCAAGACTGATTCCTTCGATGGAAGATTTAATTACAAAAGAGAATATTTACAATGGACTCTCAGAAATATCTGAAACTAATTCGATGTTAGGCTTCAAAATAGAGCAAAGAACTGAGGAAATAGTTAAAGCTAATATTTTCTTGTCCTTTCCTCAATACAAGGAAGCAATTTTCAAAATAGAAGATCACGAAAATTTTAAAGGTAATATTACAACTATACTGAAAGCGCCATTTGCAAGTAGCAGAACTGATTTTAAGAACTTGAATAGTATAGAATATGATGAAAATAAAATTAAAATATTACTTTCGATATTTGAAGCTTACAAAGAAATAGCAGAAAATGATTTTGATAGAATCTGGGGAACTCTAATCGATTCTACATTATATAGTCAAAACTATTTGGACCGGTTAACTTATGATGAAAACTACGCGAAACATCCGTCCATTATATACTTTTCGAAGTCATTTTCAATGCGAGATAAAAATTACAACCTCGATAAATATATAGAAAATATCGAAAAGAAATATATAAGAAAACTAAAGAAAGAATATACCAATTTTGAAGAAATAGCTGATGTAAAAAAGCAATTGACTTTATATTACATTTTTCATTATCGAATTAACAAAGCTACTCCACTGTCATTTTTTAAAAAGGATAATTTCAATTTTGGTTGGTTAAAAAAAGAGAAGGGTTATAAATCTCATTTTAAAAATGGAATAACTAATAGCAATGATTTTGAGAATACCAACCCAATTTTTCAAGGCTACAAAAAACAATTTAGATATAACACGGGAATAAACTTTCTGAATACACTTGATGTTGAAATTATTGACGAAATAAAAAGACAAAAGCCTTTAGAGTTATTAGTAAAATGGTCGCTTGAATAAATACACCATCATGACTAAGATATGCTGTATGCGATAATTTAATATTAAAAAAACAGCAAGCTATAAATGCAAATCTCTCAATTCGATAAGTTAGAATCAAGAATATTTACCGACTTTTCGCTGGTAATGATTATCCACTAATTTAGACTATCAGACCTACCGCCGAACCATCTCCTTCCGCACCTCATCATACCGATAATCCACAATCTCTCCATCTAACATCGATAAAATCGCCTGATTAATAATACCATACGGAGCAATAAACCATTCCCGTGGCCGGTAGAGCTGACCTTCAGAATCATACAAATCAATATTCAAACAGGCATTACCAAAAAATCGATGTAGCAAACTTTCTAACTTTTCGGGAGCAAAATTATAGGCGCGATATTCAGCTACCAGATGTACGTCCGCCATCAAGTAAGTAGGTTGGCTAGCAGCATTTTTTATCCGGTTCTCTACGGACCCGCTGGAAAAACCAATTTTATATAGATCCTTGAGGTCCGCAATTTGTGGGTCGGTACTCTTGGATTGTAGCACGTAGACGTATCCGGTAAACTGATCTTCGTCGGTGATATTTTTAAAATTGTCCAACAGCTTTTCTTCGTGTTCCGTTACTCGTCGACCGTCTTTATATAGTTCAGCAGCGAGAGAACGGAGTAGCATATCGGATTCGGTTCCGTTTTCAAAGATCAACCGTAACCGGGCATTGACTTTGCCTTTGATACGTTCCCGTTTGCCTACTTTGGCTACATAGCAAACAACCCCACGAAGGACAAAGAAATTGCCTTTACCGATTTGCTGCTCGTTGGCAAAGTCAATGATCTGGCGTTTTTTCTCTCTAAGATCTTTCTGGCAGGCAAGAAACAACGGCTCAAATTTTTCGAAATCTTCACAGGGTTCTCGGCTCGCAATATAATCGGGCATTTCCTTTTCCGTTGGTTGCTCAACGTGCTTTAATTTGAAAATGTCTTCTCCTTCGCTTTCCAGGATTCCCAATACATCATTATTTAAAATATCGTCCAGGGATTTGATTTCCGGAACGGGTGGCTTCTTCGTAATTATATTTTCCGGAGGAGGTGGCTCGGCGGCCATAGAGGGTAACTCTATTGTAGTGTAATCTTCTACTACCGTTTGATCTTTTAGCAAATTAAATTGATCGTATGGTTTTAATATTTTTATTTTATCGGACTGCGCCCGAATTCCTTTTAGTCTAAAATACAAACTGGATTCCTGGACACTACCCTCTTTGGGTTCGCGTTGATTCTGTTCAAAAAAACGATTGATCTCCCCAAAGGATACGATGAGTCTTTCCGATTCTGTCCGGGCAGCATTCGGCAATGGTTTGATTGCTCCGATCAAATCCAAAGGATCATCATTTAGTATTTCTTCAATACTCCATCTCTTCTTAGCCATTCGTCTGTTGTTGTCGTTTTTTATTTCTTATAAATATCAAGGCTTCGGCCATTCGCTTTTCCAAAGGATCCAACGCATTGATATCCGGCATTCTTCCTTTTTCCGCTTTAAAGGCGGCGATCTTTGGATATAAAATCACTACTTCTTCTTCCGTCATCGTAATTCGGGTTGTTTCAATGGCTTCTTGAATCAACTTTAATACGGGTGCGGTAACGGATTTGGAAAGTATCTCGTAGGCATTATGGAAGGGATTGATGCTGTCGATCAGGTCGATATGTAGATCTTCGATATTAATGAATTTATCGGCCATTCGGATAAATCGCTTATCGCCCGTCTCTTCGATCGTTGCACCACGGGTGACGGTATCGACGACAACGTGCTGGCGAATTTCCTCGACTTCGGTTTCGTTTAAATCCGGATATTTTGTCCGGATGATTTTGGGAATGATCACTTGATTGATTACTTCGGGATCAACGGTTCCCGAGATACTTTTTTGCATATCCTGGTCTTGCAAGATGGCGACTTTCAAATCCGTTACATCTGATTCCAGAATATCTTCTACTCGCCTGGAGGATGGTTTTTTAAATCCTCTGATCTTTAATTCTCCCCTGGGCGTAGTTGTATCATCATTGTCGGGACGAGACTTAAATTTAAAAGTAGGTGCCAATACTTGTTCCATGAGTAAAGAAGCCGTAATTGCTTTTAGCATATTATTGACGGCTACCGTTACTTTCTCATCTTCTGCGTCGGGCTTGGCAATTAGATTGGTAAATTGTGCGTGATTTTTATTATTACTGTCACGGGTAGCACGACCAATAATTTGGACAATCTCGGTAAGTGATCCTCGATAGCCAACCGTCAGGGCATGTTCGCAGTATTCCCAGTCAAATCCTTCTTTGGCCATTCCCAGGGCGATAATCAAATCCATATCATCGCGGGAGTCGATCTTACGGAGATATTCCATTACTTTATCGCGTCCGTCCTCGGTTACCAGATCCGCAACTTTCAGGAGTTTACCATCCGACTTCCTTTTGATAGTAATAATCCCCGTATCAAAATCCTGTCCTTCCATCTCACCGATACTATCCAGGATCTGGCCGACTTCGTTGTACTTGTCTTTGGTGGACTCTCCAGAGTTGACGTTGGGAATATGTAAAATAGTTTTTTGATCGGTGTCCAATACTTCGTTGATGGCATCGGTATAGCGTCCCTGGTAAAAATGATATCCAATTCCCAAGGACTTGAGATGTTCATAACCGTTAAGTTGTTCGTAATAATTATACGTTACCTTTTGAAATTTTTCTTCGTCCTCGGGCAGGAGAACGGGAACACTGTCTCCCCGAAAATAAGATCCGGTCATCGCCATAATATGCGCGGTAGAATTTTCCATGACGCCACGGATAAGTTCTCCCAGTCGATTTTCTCCATCGGCAGATACGTGGTGAAATTCATCAATGGCTAACAGGGTATCATTCATTTTTTCTTCGTCTAGCCGCTGGTAGGCGAAACGTAAGGTGGCATGGGTACAGATCAATATCCGGGCATCACTATCCAAAAATTTTAAAAAGGCGCCTACCTTCCCATCACTTCCTTCGTCACCGGGCGTACAGAGGTTGTACTTGTTTTCGGGTGACCAGTCGGTAAAAAACCCATATTTGGATAATTCTGTGGGACCAAAGGAACCGCCGATTGAGCGTTCGGGTACGGCTACGACAACCTTTTTAAGTCCCTGATTTTGGAGTTTGTCCAAAGCGATAAACATCAGGGCGCGGGACTTACCGGAGGCAGGTGGCGACTTGAGGAGCATATATTGTGCGTTGCGGGCAGCGTAGGCGCGGGCTTGCATTTGGCGCATTCCGAGGGCGTCGGTGTTGGTGGAATTTCCGGTTTGATCGTAGGTTACTTTTATTAGGTCGGGCATGGGTTTATTGTTTTGTTATGTTTTCTTTATTCTCAATGTGCGCATCTTCTTCTATATTTTTTAAAAGGAAATAATTATAGGCTCCCGTAATTAATCCCAAACCTCCTGCGATAAGAACTATCAAAGCAGTTGGGTTATTTTCTAGATCAAAAAAGTCGTATATAGCATATATAATCAATGCTAAGTTAGAGAGGAAGAGAACCCAAAAATATCCCTTAATCAAATTAGAAATTAACTCAGACCTTTCAATGATTTGGTCTTTTGCTTTTGTAAAGTCGGTTATTTCTTTCGGAAACTTTGTAAAAAATTTGGATTGTAATAACCTACTAAAACTTTTATTCATGGACTTTTTTATATCCTGCAAATCTTCTATACTAATTTTTAGAAGTACCCCTAGATAAAATGTTGTAGCAAGGATACTGAGAATAAGAAAAAATGTACCTGGTTTCGAATCTTCAACTTTTGAAAACGCAAATAATGTTGTTGAAATTACGATAGGTAATCCAATCACTTTGTTAGTTAATTTACTTTGTATTTTAGAACTTTCGTCAAAAAAGGAATGCTTGTAATCCTCGTAACCTTTTTTAATATCATCAATTGAGAGTTCGCTAATATACACCTGAAAATTTTTCTTAGCTTTATCAACAACCTGTCCTAAATTAGATAGTAAGTGATTCAATCTTTCATTTGGGCTTACACTTGTTAAAGTTCCGAGTAATTCATTCTTTAAAAATTTTGGAAGGTGCTTGTTATCTTTTGAAAAACAACCTATAAAACCATCTACCTTTTCCTCAAAATCTGCTTTATTGATAGAGTCGATTTCGTAAATTATTTCGGGTACGGCTACTCTTCCAGTTTTTGCTGAATAGAATAAAAGATTCTTTTGAGCCTCATCGTAGAAGTCAACGAATTGAAAACCTTTATTTTCATTTCCTTTATACTCATCATGCAGAAAGTTTAGAAACTCCCAGTATTTTTTGACATTTGTAATAAATAGATCCTTTTGACTTTGTTGAAAGCTTAAAAATGAAATATTACTTTGAGAATCAAAAAATCTTGCCCCCTTTCCAATATTTAAAATACCTATATCACTCGTAAATTTTTCCAGAGATTTACATAAAATCCTAAAATCTTCATCATTCCAGTAACATGAAAATCCTTCTATTTCATTGAGAGAGATAGCAATTCTTTTATTTCTAATCTTTTTAGCAGTTACACCCAATTTTTTTAAATCTGAATCGACTATATCATCATCGTTTATTTCAACCGAATAATCGTTATAATTACCAAATGACGCTGATGAATCATTTGAAATTATATCATAAAGTGCTTTAAATTTATTGAGATTATTCATCGCTTTGTCCGACCTGCTTTTTTAACTGTGTTACTAATAATTTAGACTTAATAATTATCTTATCTCCTGAAATTCTAATTTTACCTTCATCAAACTTCCTTCTTGAAAATGTGAGCCGAATATCATCTCTGTTTAAAGTGATTTTTGACATTCTTTTCAAGGTACTATCAAAAGGCCTGAACTCCGTATCAATAGGTGCTCCACTCTCCTTAGCATGATCAATAAATTTCATTTCATTTTTATAAAAATGCGTACCCATGTCTTTTAGGTTGACGACCTTACCGGATATTGTATTTATAAATTCAAAGACTGCCTGTCGAAAGTCTTCTGGCTTATATTCCTTTCCATCATCCGGATTAATTGGGAGTTCAATATTATCGACAATTTTTAATAAACTCTCCGTGTATTCTTTATTACTTTCACTATTCTCAATTCCTACCCATCTTGCAAAATAATTTGAAACAGTCACTTTACTTCGATCAGTTAAAGAAAGGTATCGAATTTCTGGTTTCTCCTTGTACAAAATCTCATCTACTCTACAGGCCATAGCGAGCTTCTTAGTATCAACGTATGTTGTATCACCGATAGAGAAGTTAGAACCTTTATTATCAAATATTAATCCACTGACATCCCTTATTAAATATATTGAGTAATAGTCTTTTCCTTCCTCCTCACTTTCGCAATGGACCAAATAGCCTCCCCGAGACTTGTACTCAGTTTCCATTTGTTTTGATAACTGATTAGTAAGTTGATTAGTAAGGTTTAAAAATTTCTCTTCTTCCTTATCAGATTTAATATAGTCATCATATTCTTTATAGAAATCCCCTTTTTTATCGCTATCAAAAAAACCATACTGAATTTTATCTTTTGAGTATACCTTGCTAAGTTCGTGAATTAATCTATAGGCATTTCCATTCAAATCAGCTAATACGTCGAAGATTATGACCTCAGCCTCCCTTGAATCTGTTTTCTTATCAATCTTATGAATAACCATTTTCTTTAAAACCATATCCTGTTCTTCCATGTAAAAAGTACTTTTTTAAACAATTTATAATTAAAAAATACATAAACCAAAGTTGATTTTTGTACTTAGACTTTCTTCTTCCGCCGCCCCTTTTTCTTCTCCTTCGCAAACAACGTATTCCGCTCCACTTCCTCCGCAATCATCTTCTCATACAACTAAAACAAATACGCCAAACACTGATCGAACGTTCGGGTACGGCCGCAACTACCTCGTTTTCAAAGGGAATAAAGCAATAAAGTGTGACCAACTCAATTGTGACGACAGTGTCGTCACAATCTTTAAGTCAGGATCTTTGTTCAATTTCCTTTTTCATAGTATAGGTATTTTCATGTAATATTTTTCTTCTTCCGCCGCCCCTTCTTCTTCTCCTCCGCAAACAGCGTATCCTTCTCCTCTTCCTCCGCAATCATCTTTTCATACAACTTAAACAAATACGCCAACCGCTCCTCATCACTCGTAAACGGCTCCTTCCGATAACAACGCTCTACCGCTAAATCCAACGCATGATGCGCCGCTCGTAATCCCTCCGGCATCTTGTCCGGATCATATAACTGGGCCAGCGTTTTTTCGGAGTGTCGCTCTCGTTGTTCTAAGACTGCGTAGACGTGGGTTTCTAGCACAGATTTTTGGGTATCAGTAATTGAAGGAAAGGGAAAGGTGTTGTAGCAAAGAATAGCTGAATAGCGGTAGTCTTTCTTTATTCGACCGCCAACAGTCCGTACCCAAACCATGTGGATTTTGGAATTTAACACCGAAAATACAAACGGTTCTGGATCATATATCGCTTGAGCAGAATCAGCAATTATTACTTTTGCGTCTAAAAAACCCATTGGAATATATTCTCTTCTAATAGAAGAATGCCTCGGAATAATAATTTGAGATTTTTTTGCTCGATTATTCATATAAAATCTATGCGGAACATGGGCATAGTTACGAGCAATTTTACCTCCGTTCTCTCTTGATTTTTTCACTAATTTTATCCTTTCAGCTATAGGCGGAATTGATTTTGCAAAATCAATTTTCTCATCAATAATCCAAATACAATATTGACTTAGATTATTAATAAAATCTCTAGAACCTGAGCGTTTCAGAATCAAACTTTTTGCTTCTGGATATGTTCTCAATATCTCGTTTCGTTCCTCCTCATTAATTATTAAATTACCACCATCATAAGGAACATTCCCTGTACACATTGGAGAGATTTTTGCCAACGGTTTTTGTCGTTTTATAATAATCGTATTACTTCCATCGACTAAATAAATATTTATATTACTAACTCTCAAATAACTGTCACCAGAATATAGAAATTTACTTTTTCTATTTAATTTCCTAATTCCTATTATTGAGCAAATTACACCTGCCTTATTCTTAGCATTATTCGACCAAATAAAGCCTTTGTAAGCAAATGAGATTTCATTATCATCGTTTAAGATGTAAGGCCAAATCCTAGGCGCCTGAGCACCTTGGGAAATTGAATTAGTAGTCACAAAAGCAAATTCAGAGTTGTGATCAATATAATTAGCCGCCTTTACAAACCAACAAACTATATAATCTAAGAATTTGTGATTCTTAGTTTGAGGCAAAACCATACGTATGTCATCTTTTTGTTCAGATGTCTGTAAATTAAATCCCAAATACGGCGGATTACCCAAAATAAAAACCTCCTTCCCCTCTTCCTTTGGACAGACCGTTTCCCAATCTATCCGACAAGCATTTCCATGAATAATATTCCCCGTTTCTTTGAGTGGCAAAGAAGGCGTAATCTGACCAAAGGCTTGGGTAAATAAAGTATTCATTTGATGTTCGGCGAGCCAGAGGGAGAGCTTTGCGATCTCATGGGCAAAGTCGTCCAGTTCGATTCCATAAAACTGATGTAGGCTAATCCGCGAAAAAATCTCCACCTCAAAAGCGGCGGCCAATCGTTGTTGTTTTTTAGGAATCAGTTCGAGTTGCTCCGGTAGAAAACCAGCAACCGCTCTTTTGAGTAATAAGAGTTGTTGGATAATTCTATTTTCCAGTTTCCGTAATTCCTTGTAAGCAATGATGAGAAAGTTACCCGAGCCACAAGCCGGATCGAAGATATTTAGATTAGACAGTCGATTCAAGAGCGCCTTGAGTTTGGCGGGACTATTTTTGCTACTCAAAAACTCCTCGTATAGATCATTCAGAAACAAAGGTTCGATGACCTTCATGATGTTGGGTACAGAGGTATAGTGCATCCCGAGCCCACCCCGGTGTTCGGGCGTCACCACCGCCTGAATCATCGAACCAAAGATATCCGGATTGATGGCCGCCCAGTCCATTCCACCACTTTCGATCAATATCTGCCGCGCCTTCCGGGAAAACTCCGGCGTCGGATGCGACTCCCGAAACAAGCCACCATTTACGTAAGGAAAAGCAGACAGATGTTCCGCCATTTTTTTGGGCCGCTTTGCCTGATTGAGTACCCCAAAAAGCTGGGTCAGATACGCGCCCAGGTCACTCCCATCCTCCTGCGTATGGGAGGCGATCGCATTGGTAAACTGATTGTCCGCAAAGATAGCCGTATCCTCCGCAAAGAAGCAAAAGAGGAGCCGAGATAAGAAAACATTGAGGCTATGAATAGCGGCAGGTTCTTCCGTCGGATTCTTCTTCTTAATCTCATCAAACAATTTAGCCATTTTTTCGGCCGCCTTGACATCTGCGGGATTCTCGTCGCGGTAAGCCGTCTTTTCCATACCCGCTAAAGGCAGAAAAAAAGCATATTCTTTGGTCAGCTTTTTTATAGGAGATTCCAGGATCTCCTCCGTTTTAGTATCAAAAGCGTAGATGGTTTTATGATCCGTCAAGATCAGAAAGCGTGGGTTATGCTTAATTTTCTCCTTAGCCTGGAGGCTCTCCATTACCGAGGTAAGTTCATCCGTATTCAATACCTTATACAGGAACTTCTTTTTCAGCAGTACCTCTCCTGCCGTTTTGGAAAGGTTAAGACTACCCGTCTCTAAACGTTTGACCGTAGATTTAGGAAACCCAAACGCCGTACAAAAATCGTAGATAAAGCGATCCGGTTTAAAGTTTTTGACAAGTTGCTGAACGTTGGTATCTATTTGTGTGATGGTCATGAAATCTTTGTTTGGAAGCGGTGTAGCGTGCCATAATGCAAAGTAAGCAATCCATCGGAAAGATTATCAATTACGGCACTCACTAAAAAGGATACTAAAGTAATTTATCTCCTTTTATTTTTCCACTTAAAAAATCATCAATTTTGGTCTTCCGTTGATGATCCATCGCTAATCCTGCCAGTAACGTCTTGGTGAGAGAGGGAGGAATGATAAACCAGGTAGGATTGAAATTTGATACTGGATTCCCAATCCGATCATAAAACCAACGCATCCCGAGCCTTGGCTCTCCTAACCAGTCCAGGGCAACAATTGCCCAAAATTCGTCTGTAACGTTTTTATGGACCACTATATAAGGACCACCGATACTATCTTTTGGGGAATTAATAGCTAAAATTTTGTTGTCGTCGTGTATATCACTGCGGGAACCTTTTGCCATACTTAAAGTATTTAGAAGTAAAAAAATAATCGAAATCTTTAACGAAAGATCCGAAATGGTTGAATTGGAGTCTTTATGGATGGTAGGAAAGTTAATTTGCTACGTACCACCAACCTGGTATTCGCTCTGAAGGAGTTAGAATACTAGAAGATATTAAAAGGCTCGGTACGTTTTCTCAAAAGTATGGTAAGTGTAAATATATAACAAAGGTATTGGTTAGCAAAGTAAAAGAGGATAAAAAGGGGTATCTGTTGGTTTTAGGGGCTGGGACTAGCGATTTCGGGGGAGATTCAGTTTTTGTTTTTGTATTTGATATGTTTTTAATACCTTTAGGGATACTTACCTTGAGAAAACTTACCGGATGGGGGATGTGATATCTGTTTGACGTCTGTTGTGCCTTTCAATTTATCATTATTGCTTTCTTGTTACCCTTATATCATCTAACTGAGGGCAGCGTTTTTAATACACGTCAAGTAGTATTAAAAAAGACCTTGTAAACTATAAATAATTTAAAGGCAAAAATAAAAGACATGAAGAATTATGAATATGCTGTGTATCAAGTAAAAGTTCAAACAAGCACTAAAGATTTGAATATCGCAGTCCAAGGCAAAATTCAAGAATACACGAATAAAGGATATGAATTTCATAGCCAAGTATATGTTCCTGTTTCCATAAGCCCAGGTTGTTTAGGCTCATTATTGGGTAACAAAACTCAATATTTGAATGCTCCTTTATTTATTTTTAGAAAAGAGATTTAGAAGCAGGAATAAGTTGAAGCAGACTCACAGAAATTACATTTTGACCTATGCTTACGCAAAAAGAAATAAGATTCGTAACTCGTAGTAATTTAAATCTTAATATATATTTACTTTCGTTTACCTTGAGAAAACTTACCGAATAATTTTGTTTAAATAAAAGATATTTTGAAATGAAAAAATTTGATCTAAATATTGAAAAAATTCTGGAAAATTGGGACACTTACCATGCCATTAGAGAGCTAATCGCTAATGCTATCGATGAACAGATCCTAAGTAAAACATCGGAAGTTAAAATCTTAAAAGAAGATAACCACTGGCTAATCAGAGATTACGGTCGTGGATTAAGTCACACGCACCTTACTCAGAATGAGAATCCAGAAAAGATGAGGAGCACCAAAGTCATTGGAAAATTCGGTATTGGATTGAAGGATGCTTTAGCTACCCTGGACAGGAATAATATCGAAGTGGTCATTTTATCCAGGTACGGTGAAATAACTTTGGCACAACGGAATAAAGAAGGATTCGACGATATCATAACATTACACGCGCTCATTAATGAGGCATCGGACAAAAATTTTGTCGGTACTCAGATTAAAATCATTGGCGTCGATGATCGGGAAATAGAAAAAGCAAAGAAGTTATTTCTGCGCTTTTCTAACGAGCCGATTATTGAAAGCACCCAACGAGGTCAGATCGTCAGAAAAACGGGCAGGGTATCTAATATTTATATCAATGGAGTTAAAGTGGCAGAGGAAGAAAATTTCCTTTTTAGTTATAATATCACGATGTTAAATGCTTCGATAAGAAAAGCACTTAACCGAGAAAGATCTAACGTAGGGAGGAGCGCCTACACGGATACGGTAAAGAAACTTCTACTGTCTTCCACCTCACCCGAAGTAGCCGAAGAACTGGGAGCAGAATTATCAAATCTTGAGGATGGAAATGCTGGAGATGAAATTAAATGGATTGACGTACAGGAGCATGCTGTTAAGATTTTGAATCAACATGCTAAGTATTTATTTATTACTTCAGCGGATGCAGTAAACAGTCCTGACCTGATGGATGAGGCAAAAAGTAGTGGACATACCGTAATATACATCACCAGTCATCTAAAAGCAAAAATAGAAGGTAGCAAGGACCTATCAGGTAATCCAATTATTGGTTTTAGCCAGTTTAAACAAAATTATACTGATAGTTTTGAATTTAACTTCATCGAATATAATGATTTAGATGATAATGAACAAAACGTCTACAATTTAATCCCAAAAATATTAATTCTTTTTGGTGGAAAACCAAGTAAAGTTAAAATAATCAAAATATCTTCAACCATGCGAAAAGATTTATCTTCCAGCAAAGAAACGATTGGCTGCTGGGATCCAAACTCAAAATCTATTGTATTGGCTAGAAGACTACTCAGTTCAACTTCTAAATTTTCAGGAACACTCATCCACGAATTGATTCATGCAAAAACTGGATATGATGATGTATCCAGGGCTTTTGAAAATGAGCTGACAGATTGTATTGGAAGGTTATCAGAGATGCTTTTAAAAATCGATGATTAAATCATCTTAAATAGAAAAAAAATAGTGCATAAGAAAAGTGCATAAGCCGGAGTAAGGGTGATGTAGTTTTGCAAAGAGCGCGAATGAGCAAAGTGCAAAGTGAGTTTGCAAGCCTGTATCTGGACGAGACGTCTAAACGAGCGGGGAAATTTAATAACAGAGATAATTAAGAGTTTGGAGAGATATAGGTATTGAGGTTTGCGACTAATACCGCGAGCTCGTGTCCGGTCTAGTAATTATCCCGAACAACTAA
>Ga0209831_1000747_pt1 | contig 31142 bp, 20 predicted proteins | sample Maine_Asex4_meta_FD_187451 | JGI IMG/M metagenome (GOLD analysis project Ga0209831, IMG submission 187451) | Marine algal microbial communities from Maine, USA - Maine_Asex4_metaG (SPAdes) (version 2) | ecosystem: Host-associated > Algae > Red algae > Unclassified | place: Maine, USA | collected... | reverse complement strand
GCAACACCACGTTCTACGGCGTACCGAGCTCGGCGAACGTGAGCGCCTGGCGTCGGGCGCTCGACGGCACCGACTTCCGGATGAGTGTCAAGCTGCCGCGCAGCGTGACGCACGAGCGAATACCGGCAGAGGATGATCTCGAGCGATTTCTCGCGGCGATCCGACCCTTGGCCGAGCATCTCGGACCGCTGCTCGTGCAGTTTCCCGAACGCGCCGGACCGACCGACATCGATGCGTTCGAGCCGCTGTTCGCGCGACTGGGCGAGGTTCATCGCTGTGTCGTCGAGGTGCGTCACCCCGCGTTCTTCGAGGAACCGGAGCGGCTGGAGCCGATGCTCGCCCGCCACGGCTTCGGACGCGCGATGCTCGACACCCGCGCGATCTATCGTGGCGACCTCTCGCACCACGATGTTCTGAATGCCGCGCACCGGAAGCCAGACGTGCCGGTCCTCGACACCGTGTACGCCGGACTGGCCTTCGCGCGGGTGGTGCTGCATCCCGACAACCGGGCCAACGATCCGTGGATCGATGACTGGGTGGCGAGGACCGCGACCATGATCGAGCGCGGTGACGACACCACGATCATGATCCACTGCCCGAACAACCTCTACTGCACCGAGCAGGCGCGGACCTTCCACGAGCGGCTGCGCGCGCGCCTTGGTGCGTCGAGGGTCCCCGAGCTTCCCCCGTGGCCCGTGCCGCGGCAGGAAGCACTGTTCTGAGCGAAGGTCACGCTCGGTTCGGGGCAGATCGGCGCGGGTCGCGTCGACGCCAGGCGAACAGCGACAGGATCGCGAGGGCGCCGGGGCCGGCGAGGCCGAGAAAGCCGTCGTTGCTCGAGGACGAGCCGGAAGAGCCGGAAGAGCTGGACGGGGTCGAGGGGGCAGTCGGGGTGGCCGCGGGATCGACGTTGGGGTCGGTGACCTCCGAGCCGTCGGTCATGCCTGTCGAAGTGACCGAACCGTCGGCGGCGATGTCGAGTGTGCCGAGGCTCGCGAGCCGGATCGTCTCCGGCGCCGCCGCCGCGGACGTGCGCGCCTGCAGGAAGGACGCCGGCTGCCCGTCGGTCGCGGCAGGTACGCCGAAAGGAACCGGCTGACGCGCTCGAATCACGACCTCGCCGTCACGATCGGTGCCTTCGTCCAGGGTCAGCGTCCACGCGGACTCGCCGTTCTCGCAGCTCGCGTCGAGCACCGCGCGCCGCAGTCGCGGTTGATCGGGCATGGTCTCGTTGTAGCCGAAGGTGGGGTCCTCGGTCATCTCCTCGGCGGACAGCGTGGTGAAGAGGCGCGTCATGTAGGCGCCTTCGGGAAACAGACCGAGTGCCGTGGTCAGCGGCTCGATCTCGCGCTCGAGGATCCTGTCGCGCAGCGTCGATCGTGCGGCGCCGAGTTGTTCGTCGGTGTAGAAGTTCCGGAGGGCCTGCGCGTCGAAATACAGGTCCGGTGTCCGACCTTCGGGGAGAGGCAGCACGCTCGCCTCCTGCAACACGCCGATTCGCAGACTCGGTTCTTCCGATCCGTTCAACGCCTGCGCGATGAAGTCCGCCGCGTCGCCGCCGAATTCGTCGAGCGCGTCGAGCTCCGCCCTGAACCGTTCCTCCTGACCGATGCTGCCGTTCAGTCGTCCACGAAGATCGTCGTCGATGGTGCCGGCAAAGTCCGTCGCGAACCCCTGGCCGTTGTCGGTAAGCCCGTCGGCCTCGACCTCGTTCATCGCGGCCGTGACGAGGGTCTGGTAGCTCGAGTACGCGTTCCGGGTGCCGGTGTACCAGTTGAGACGCGCGTAGTTCGGGGTCACGTGCAGGTAGTTCTCGGGCACGGCGCGCGCCTCCCCGACCACCCAGACGAGCACCCCCATGTCGTCCTCGGCCGCGACGGCGGTGAGGCGGATCGGGATCATCGGTTTCTCGCTCGTGTACTCCATGACGAGTGGCTGGATGGCGTCCGTCGACTCGCCGTTGCTGAGCTTGACGCCGACGAACAGCATGCCCGCCTCCACGTAGGGCTCGATCAGATCGCGGCCGTTCTCGCTGAGGTCGTAGTCGTTCTCCTCGAGCCACAGGATGAGCGCGTCGGCGGTGTCGCCGCGCAGGGTGACGGTGTCGAACGGTCCGACCGATTCCTCGGCGACGATCGTGACGCCGTCGTCGCTGTCGGTCGCTGATGCCACGGACTCGGGAAACGCGACGGTGCTGCCGTCGGCCGCGTCGAAGCCGCAGTCCTCGCCGTTGCGTTCGAGATCGAACATCGGCCGGGTGGCCAGCTCGAGTTCGGGAAAGGTGACGTCGGCACCGAGCGAGAGGTCAGGCTCGTTCGGGACCGGAATCACCCAGCTGAATCGCTCCGCCTCCCCGCTGTAGAGAATGCGGACCATCGCGGTGATCCGGTTGCCTTGCTGGCGGAACACGATCTGCTCGGCCGCCTGCTGGATCGGCACGCTTTCGCAAAAGAAGCCGCCGCAGGCCATCGCGACGGGCGAGAGAGGCAACAGCGGCAAGGCGAGAAGGGCGGCAGGAGCAAGACGGAAGGCGCGCATGGGTGGGTTCCAGGGGCGTGAGTGAATTGTGAATATAATCCCAACTGTGACGTCTGCACAAGGCGTGGCGGGTCGGAAAAGCGTCGATCGCCGTGGTAGAAATACCGGATCGTCGACGGCTCACGCAGGAATCCCGCCATGACATCCACCCACTCCCCGGACGAGGCCCCGCCGTCCGTCCTGTCGCACGTGTCGATCGGCACCGACGATCTCGACCGCGCCGTCGCCTTTCACGAGCGTGTGCTCGCGACGCTCGGCATCGGCATCGTCGAGCGCATCGACGACGTCGCGGTCGCCTTCGGTCGCGCGTTTCCGGAGTTCTGGGTACAGCTGCCCGCGAACGAAGCCCCCGCCAGCGTCGGCAACGGCACGCATGTCGGATTCGTCGCGTCGAGCCGATCGGAGGTGGATGCCTTTCATGCCGCCGCTCTCGCGGCCGGCGCGACGGACGAAGGGGCGCCCGGTCCGCGACCGCACTACGGCGCGCCCTACTACGGTTGCTTCGTCATCGATCCGGACGGACACAAGCTGGAGGCAACCTTCTGGGACGTCTCGCTGCAGGAAGCCTGAGCGTCGCGACGTCGGGCGGCGACGAGGCGTCCGGGCGTCCAGGGGCCCTGGCGACTGCGCAATCGCGCATCCGCGCGTCCTCGCGCCGAGCGCTCTCAGCTCTCGAGCAGAGGTCGCTCGTCAGCGCGAGTGACGAGCGAGAGGTGCGGGTAGGGGATCGTCCAGCCTTGTGTCGTGCAGGCTTCGATGCAGGCGCTCTGGATCATCCGTTGCAGCCGCATGTGCGATTTCGCCGCTCGGCTGTCCATCGTCGCGAATATCCAGTAGTCGAGCGAGGAGTCGCCGGCCGCCTGCGGCTCCACCATCACGTCGCGCACGAATTCCGCGAGGTCCGAATGCGCGAGCGAGGCCCGGACCGCATCGCGGAGCAGGCGGGGCACTTCGTCGATGGCTGCCTGCTGATGGCGGTAGTCGATGCGGAAGGTGTTCGTGACACCGAAGGTGCCAGCGCGCGAGAGATTGGTCATCGTCGTCGCGTAGAAGACGGCGCTCGGGATGCTCCGGATCTGGCCGCCGCGCTCGCGGAGTTCCACGGTGTCGGGGTTCTGATCGATGACCTCGAACGGCGTCGGATCGCCCTCGAACAGCACGACGTCGCCGCGTGAGGTCGGGAACCAGCGGTCCTTGCCGGCCGGTCGCGACGTGACGCCGTGGAACTCGGCGAGCGGTATGCGCAGCACGCCATGGAGTTCGGGATTTCGCAACACGGTGAACATGTTGATCGACTCCACCCGCCACGGCAGACCGCGATGGATGATGCGTTCGGCCTCGCGCATGGGCCCGATGTTCAGCAGCAGTCGCGCCTCGCGGATGTACTGCGGCAGGAGCTGGCGAACGGCGAGGGCGAGCCCGACGATGAGCAGGATCAGGAGACCGAGCAGCAGCACGTCGCCGCGTTCGTAGAACACGACGAACACCGCGACGAGGATCAGCAGGAAGGTCAGGGCGTGCACGCTGTACTCGGCGAGGCGATAGCGGGTGCGGCTCTCGGGCTCGGCCTTGTCGACGAGGTTCCGGCGGTAACCGCGCATGAGGAAACGCACGCCCGCCCAGACGACGACCGCGGCGATCACGGCGAGGAGCAAGGTCAGCCCGCGGCCCGTGACGAAGCCGAGCACGGCTTCCCAGATCGTCCGGGGAAGAGACTTGTCTCCTTGCAGCTCGCTGATCTGGAAGCGTGCGATCTCGATCGCGTCGCGGGCGTCGTCGCGGCGCTTGATCCAGGTGCGCTCGAGCGCGTCGAGCGCCTTGCCGAGCGAGCCCTCGGGCTCGAGATCGAGTTCCGGGGCAAGGCCCGCGAGTGCGCGCTCGGCGGTGTCGAACTCGCGCTGGCGCTCGGCGATGGTGTCGTTGAGCGCGGCGATGCGTCGCGGCTTCTCGGTCAGTTCCTTCAGGCTGTCGATCACCGGCTGGGCGATCAGCGCGACGTCCTCTCGCCAGTCCCCTTCCTCCTCGGCCGGCGCGTCGACGAACAGGCTCGAGTCGACGCCGCCGGTCGCCAGGGTGCCGAGGGTCGAACGCAGTTCCCGGATCTCGGCGGTCAGGTCGTCCGCCTGTCGACGCAGATCGCTCTGATCCTGCTCGTTCGCCGCCTCGATACGTTCGCCGAGGGCGCTCCGGTCGGCGAGCTTGTTGTCGATGACGCCCTGGATGTAGCCGAGTCGTTCGAGCATGACGCGCGCCTCTTCGATCCGGGTGGCGGCTGCACCGTCGGCGTCACCGCCTTCGTCGGCGGGCGTTTCCCCGACCGCGTCTGGCGTGTCGTCTGCGGTATCGGCGTCGATCGCGGCGCCTTCGAGCGTGGTGGCCGAGGCGTCGGCATGCGCGTCCGCGATTGCCTGCGGCATCGGCAGCGCGGCAAGGACGAGGGCGAGGAGCAGCGGGACGGGCGGAAGGGGATGGCGCATCCGACCGATTTAGCCACAAGCGTGCCGATTCTCGCGAACGATCGTCAGCGCGCCAGCCGGATGGCGGCCGCGCCCGCAAGGGTCACGAAGGTGGCGGCGAGCGTGCCGAGGTTCAGCCGCTCTTTCATCACCAGCACGCCGATCAGCACGGCGAACACGATGCTGGTCTCCCGCAGCGCCGTCACCAGCGGCAGCGGCGCCTGGGTGAACGCCCAGACGACGATGCCGTAGGCCGCGAACGAGCCGGTGCCGGTCAACAGGACTCGACCCGGATCCGCCAGGGTACGGCGCAGCACGGTGGGGTCGTGGTGGTTGAGCACGGGCAGCAGCGTCAGCACGTTGACGATGCTGACGAGTGCGTAGTAGCCGAGCGGCGAACCGTCGGAGGCGCGCGCGCCGATGCCGTCGTTGAGCGAGTAGGCGGCGATGAAGGCACCGGTGGCGAGCGCCAGTCCGGTGGCCGCACCGTCGAAGGACTCTCGCCCGCGCCCGAGGGCAAGGCTCGCGAGACCGATCACGATGGCCGCGATGCCGAGCAGCTGTCCGGCCGCGAGCACGGTGCCGAGGAAGGCGATGGAGACGAGCGTGACGATCAGCGGTGCGACCCCGCGCGCGATCGGGTAGACATGGGTGAGGTCGCCTCGTCGGTAGGCACTCGCGAGGAACAGGCAATAGCCGGTGTGAATCAGTCCGCCGGACACCACCCAGGGCAGGCTGCGTGCGTCGGGCCAGGGGACGATCAGGAGGGCGAGGGCCGCGCAGGGCAGGTGCCCGATCGCGACGCCGAGGATGCCGACGCTCTTGTCCGCACCGCCCTTGACGATCGCGTTCCAGCTCGCGTGCAGGAGGGCCGCCAGCAGGACGGCGAGAAAGACCGTGCCGGACATGCCGGTCCTCTCAGGGGTTGCGGACGAAGATCGGGTACGCCGTGTTGATGCCGCCGCGGTTCGAGGTGTAGCCCTGGATGCGGAAGCCCAGACCGGACGGACCCTCGAACGGCTGCGCTTGCGGGTTCGAGCTCTCGCGGTACGCGTTCATCACGGCCGAGATCACGTCGTCGCTCGACATCGCGTCGGGGAAGAAGCTCGAGTTCTTCGCGAGCCAACGGTCTCCGTCGCGGATCTCGACACGCGCGGTGTAGACACCGAGCCGGTTGGGGGCATCGCGCACGTCGGCCACGCGCGCGCCGTCAGGGTCCTGCCCACCGGGCCGGGAGTGGTAGCCGACCGGCTTCCCGCTGCGATTGATCTCGCCCAGGAACACGTGCTTGAGGTTCAGGTTCGGGTTCGTGTCCGACCAGTGCGGCAGGTCGGCCACGGCGGACCCGCCGCCGAGCAACGAGCCGAGGTCCGAACCGGCACTCGATTCCGCATCGCGGCCGGCATCGCGAGGCGCACTCGAGAAGGCACCGCCGCTCCCGTTCGCGAGGGAGCGCAGGTCGATGCCGTACTGATCGAGGCTGACGCCGGCCGCGACCAGCAGAGCGGCGACGATGGGGAGGTAGCGCTTGTATCGTTTCACGGTCGTCTCGGGGCGTCCGGGCGAGGGCGACGACGCGCCCGCGGGCACCGCGTCGGCGGTCCGCGAGCGCGCGTCGGGAACCCGCGATACTAGCAAGCCTGCCCCCGTGCCCCCTCCCGGGCATCGTTCGGGGATCTTTCGGCCACCGTTCGAAACGGCTGGTACGCTGCCGGTCCACGGCCGTACCAGTGCGGACGACGCTCGGGAGAGGAGACCGATGGATGTGAAGACCCCGACGGACCCGGCGCGAGGAGCGGGCGAGGACGAGCCGGTTCACCCGCCCGTCACGAGCTTCTTCGACGCGGCCACGCATACGATCAGTCATGTGGTGCGCGACCCCGACTCGCGGGCCTGCGCGATCATCGACCCGGTACTCGACTTCGACTACGCAGCGGGCGCCATCGCCTATCGCTCGGCCGAGCAGCTGATCGCGCACATCGAGTCGGAAGGGCTCGAACTCCACTGGCTGATCGAGACGCACGTCCATGCCGATCATCTGTCGGCCGCGCCTTATCTGCAGGCGCGGCTCGGCGGTCGCATCGGCATCGGGGCCGGCGTCCTCGTGGTGCAGGACACCTTCGGCAAGGTGTTCAACGAGGGAACCGAGTTCGAGCGTGACGGCAGTCAGTTCGACCGTCTGTTCGAGGACGATGACACCTACACCGTCGGCACGCTCGAGGCGCGGGTCATGCACACCCCCGGGCACACGCCCGCCTGCACGGTGCACGTGATGGGAGATGTCGCCTTCGTCGGCGACACGCTGTTCATGCCGGACGGCGGCACGGCGCGCGCCGACTTTCCCGGCGGGGATGCGCGCACCCTCTATCGTTCGATCTCGCGCTTGCTGGCGCTACCGCCCGAGACCCGTCTGTTCATGTGTCACGACTACGGTCCGAACGGGCGGGAGATCCGCTGGGAAACGACGGTCGCCGCCGAACGCGCGGAGAACGTTCACGTCGGCGCCGGCGTGAGCGAGGACGACTTCGTCGCACGGCGCGAGGCGCGCGACGCGACCCTCGGCATGCCCTCGCTGATCATTCCCGCGCTGCAGGTGAACATGCGCGGCGGGCGCCTCCCGGAACCGGACGACAGCGGCCGGCGTCAGCTCAAGGTGCCTCTGGGCGGCCTGTAGGAACGCCGGGCCTTCGCGCGGCCTACGGCCTCAGCGCGTGGCGACCGCGCCGACCGCCGGGTCATCCTCCGCAGCGAACAGCGACAGCACGTCGTCGGAGGTGAGGCCGGCAAGCGCACCGCTCTCGCCGCGCTCGAGCGTCTGCGCGGCGAGCTCGCGCTTGCGGTCCTGCATGCCCATGATCTTCTCCTCGACCGTGTTGCTCGCCACCAGCTTGTAGATGAACACGGGCTTGGTCTGACCGATGCGGTGTGCGCGGTCGCTCGCCTGGGTCTCGACGGCGGGGTTCCACCACGGGTCGTAGTGGATGACGGTGTCGGCCGCGGTCAGGTTCAGACCGGTGCCGCCAGCCTTCAGGCTGATGAGAAACAGCGGCACGTCGCCGTGCTGGAAGGAGTCGATGACCTCGTCGCGCTTGCGGGTGCGCCCGGTGAGCTTGGCGTAGCGGACACCACGCTCCACGAGCTCGCGTTCGAGCAGACCGAGCATCTCGGTGAACTGCGAGAACAGAAGGATCTTCTTGCCCTCGTCGATCAGCTCCTCGAGCATCGACATGACCAGCTCGGTCTTCGCCGATTCCATGATGCCCCGGGCACTGTCGAGCTTGACCAGCGCCGGGTGGCAGCAGGTCTGACGCAGTTTCAGCAGAGCGTCGAGCATCTCTATGTGGCTTCGCGCGAGGCCACGTTCGGCGAGCAGCGCGCGCACGCGGTGCTCCATGCTGACGCGAATGCTCTCGTACAGTCGTGCCTGTTCGGGCTCGAGCGTCACTTCGCGCACGATCACGGTCTTCGGCGGGAGTTCGGTCGCCACCTGCTCCTTGCGACGGCGCAGCAGGAAGGGGCGGATCAGCGCGGCCAGGCGATCGCGGCGCTCCTCGCTGCCGTGGGTCTCGATCGGTGTACGGAAGTAGCGGTTGAAGTGCTTCCTCGAGCCGAGAAAGCCCGGCATCAGGAAGTCGAACTGCGACCAGAGCTCGCCGAGGTGATTCTCCAGCGGCGTGCCGGTCAGGCAGATGCGTCGCTCGATGGGCAGGGTCTTCAGAGCCTGGGTCACCTTGGCCGACGGGTTCTTGATCGCCTGCGCCTCGTCGAGGACCACGCAACCGAAGTCGCGCGCGGCCAGGAGTTCGATGTCGCGGGTGACGAGGGCGTAGCTGGTGACGACGATGTCGACGCCGTCGAGCGCGTGTTCGCGCTCCTTGCGGTCGGTGCCGTGCCAGACGACCGCGCGAAGGTTCGGGGTGAAGCGCGCCGCCTCGCGCCGCCAGTTGCCGAGCAGGCTGGTCGGGGCGACGATGAGCGTCGGCTTCACGAGTCGCCCGATGTCGCGCTCGTGCTGCAGGTGGGCGAGTGCCTGCAGCGTCTTGCCGAGACCCATGTCGTCCGCGAGGATGCCGTTGAAGCCGTATTCGGCAAGGAAGCCGAGCCAGGCCATGCCGTCCAGCTGGTAGGGGCGCAGCGTCGCGTGCACGCCCGGCGGCAGAACGGGACGTTCCAGCCCCTCGAAGGCGCGCAGCCGATCGGCGAGCGAGAACACGTCCTGTGCCTCGTGCCAGGCGACGCTGATTCCCTGCTGCTCCCAGCGTTCGCCGAGTTCCTCCAGCGCGCCCGCCCGCTGACGCGGCAAGCGCAGGTCTGTCCCCTCGTCGTCGTCTCGATTGCCGCGTGCCAGCTCGCGGGCCGGGTCGTCGTAGAGTTCCAGGAGCGTGCGCGCCACCGGCTCGAACAGCTCGGGGGCGATCTCCAGCCACTGTCCGTCGTCCGCCTGCAACAGGATGGAGCTGTCCCGGGAATCCCCTTGCAGCCAGTCGATGACGAGCGGCAGGAGATCGAAGGTCTGATTTCCGTGAGAGAGCTTCAGGGCCATGTCGAACCAGTTGGAGGCGGTCTCGCTGACCGTCGCCTCGACCTTGGTGACGCTCTTGAAGGAAAGGTCGAAGGGCTCGCGGATCTGCACGCTCCAGCCGGCCGCCTCGAGCTCGTCGCGCGCCTCGAGCAGATCACGCCAGGCGTGCGCGATCTCCTGCACGTCGTTGGTACGAGGACGTCGGTCTGCGCGCGAGTAGTAGGTCGGGTCGCTCGCGAGCGCCGACTCGAAGCTCGGGTGCCGCTTGCCGAAGTCGACCACGTGCCGGGTCTCGGCGGGGAGGTCGCGCTTGAGCACGAGCGGCTTGCCCTCGGACGTCTTTCCTTCCAGCGTCGCGTCGCCCTCGAGTCCGTCGAAGGGCAGCACGTAGTCGGCGTAGCGGAAGCGGATCGAGGCGAAGAAGGCGCGGATGTCGGGGCTGTCGTCGCGCGACTGCAGGATCAGGACGGGCTTGGGCGCCTCGTCGATGTGCACGAAGTTCGGCGCGGTCGGCAGCGGCAGGCGCGCATCCGGCAGGCGGGAGGCGAGGTAGTTGCTGACTGCCTGGGCGTGGGCTTCGGGCAGGGGCGGCGCGTCGACCAGCTGGGCGAGGAGCGCGGCCGGCGGCGTCTCCTCCAGCGAGCCCGCCGCATGGGCCGCGGCGTCGACGTACCACGGCGGATCGCTCGGCACCAGCTGCCAGTCGAGCGCGCCGTCCAGCGTGGTCTCGAGCACGAGCTCGTCCGACTCGTTCGCTGCCCACGCGAAGGCGAGGCGACGCGTCGCGCCGCGCACCAGAGGGCGCGAGCGACCCGCGCCCCAGAACGCCCGACCGGTCTCGACGAGCTTGACCATCAGCAGGTGACCGATGTCGCCCTCGACCGTCAGCGTGCGGTAGCCGAGATCGTTCTGGCGGCCGACCGCGAGTTCGAGGATCGCCCGATCGCTGGGCATCACCCATTCGGGATGGTAGTAGTGTCCGTTGTAGCGATAGGGCGTCTCCTTGCCATAGCCGCCACGCTTGAGGAGACGGCTCTGCAAGACCTGCAGGGTGACGCCACGCTTGTGCTGCGCGAGCGGCGCGTCGTCGAGCTGGTAGAAGAGCAGGGGCTCGCCCGGCTCGTGATGCTCGTGGACGAGCGCGCCGCTCTTGCGGCCCTGTTCGACCAGACGCTGCAGCCAGCGGTTGACCGCGCGCAGCGTCTGGTCGTCGGCCGAGGGCGCCGCCGTCTGGCGTTCGATCCAGGCGAGCAGAGCGGCGGCCACGTGCTTGCAGTTGTAGCGCACGGGGCAGGAGCACTCGCCGTCGAAGCGGTGCGGGGCAATCGTGATGCGCTGGGTGTAAGGCTCCGACTCGGTGCCCTGGACGCTCGCGTGCAACAGGCTCTGCTCGCTGGCCCAGTCGAGTTCCTGAACCTTTCCGCTCGCCTTGTATCCCTGCCCACGGGAGGTCGCCACCGAACCGCAAAGTTCGATCACGTCGTCGAAATTGAGCACACGAGGCGGGACGTTCACCGGACGATTGTACCCGCGGAAAGGGTTTCGTTTATGCTCGGCGGACTCATTCCGGGGACCGAACCATGATTCATGCCGCCGCTCGTCGAGCCTGTTCTTCGCTTCCCGTCCGCGCCGCCGCCACGCCGCGTTTCCGTGCCACGGCCGTCGCGCTCGCGGTCCTCGCGAGCGTCGCCGGCACGTCCGGGAACGCCGTCTCGGCCGAGCCCGAGTCCTGTTCGACGGTTCGCTTCTCGGACGTCGGCTGGACCGACATCACCGCCACCACCGCGGCCACGTCCGTCGTGCTCGAGGCGCTCGGCTACGAGGCAGACGCCGAACTCCTGAGCGTGCCGGTCACCTACACCTCGCTCGAGAACGGTGACGTGGACGTCTTTCTCGGCAACTGGATGCCTACGATGGAAGCCGATATCGCCCCCTATCGCGAGCGGGGTACGGTCGAGACGGTGCGCACCAACCTCGAGGGCGCGAAGTACACGCTTGCCGCCAACGGTGCGGCCGCGGCCCTCGGCATCGAGTCCTTCGAATCCCTGGCTGCCAATGCCGACGCGCTCGACGGAAAGATCTATGGCATCGAGCCCGGCAACGACGGCAATCGCCTGATCCAGGACATGATCGATCAGGACGCGTTCGGCCTCGGCGACTTCGAGATCGTCGAGTCGAGCGAGCAGGGCATGCTTGCCCAGGTCGCTCGTGCAGGCAAGCGCGACGAGCCGATCGTGTTCCTCGGCTGGGAGCCGCATCCGATGAACGCGAACTTCGATCTCACGTATCTCGAAGGCGGCGACGACTTCTTCGGCCCCGACCTCGGCGGCGCGACCGTGGCGACGAACGTCCGCGCAGGCTACGTCGACGAGTGCCCGAATGTCGGCAAGCTGCTGAGCAACCTCCAGTTCTCGCTCGCCATGGAAAACGAGATCATGGGTGCGATCCTCGATCTGGGCGAGGAGCCCGAGGCGGCGGCGAGGGACTGGCTCGTGAACAACCCGGGCGCGCTCGACGGCTGGCTCGACGGCGTCACGACTCTCGACGGCGAGTCCGGCATGGACGCGGTGACGGCGGCGCTCGAGCGCTGAATCGCCGGGAAGCGCCTTCATGGAAGCGTGGCTCACCGGGCACCGCTTGCCGATCGGGAAGACGATCGGCACCCTCGTCGAGTTCCTCGAAGACAACGCGTCCGGCGTGTTCGATGCCATCTCGGATTCCCTCGGCTTCCTGATCGACGGCACCACCGATCTGCTGGAGTCCGTGCCGGCGCTCGTGCTGGTCGCCCTGATCACGGTGCTCGCGCACCTGCTGCAGCGGCGCTGGCCGCTGACCGTCTTCACCGCGCTCTCTCTGCTGCTCGTGATCAACCTCGGGCTGTGGGAGGAGACGGTGCAGACGCTGGTGCTCGTGCTCTACGCGACGGTGTTCTGCATGCTCATCGGCGTGCCGCTCGGCATCGCCGCGGCGCACCGGCCGCGCCTGAATGCGGCCCTGCGACCGGTGCTCGATCTCATGCAGACGATCCCGACGTTCGTCTACCTGATCCCGACCCTGATCCTGTTCGGGCTGGGTGTGGTGCCCGGACTGATCTCGACGATCGTGTTCGCGCTGGCGGCGCCGGTGCGACTCACGAGCCTCGGCATCGCGGAAGTGCCCTCGCATCTCGTCGAGGCCGGTGACGCGTTCGGCTGCACGGGCTGGCAGAAGCTCATGCGCATCGAACTCCCGCACGCCATGCCGACCATCCTCGCCGGTCTCACGCAGTGCATCATGCTGTCCCTGTCGATGGTGGTGATCGCGGCGCTCGTCGGCGCCGACGGGCTCGGCAAGCCGGTCGTGCGGGCGCTGAACACCGTCAACATCGAGAAGGGGTTCGAGGCCGGGCTCGCCATCGTCATCGTCGCCATCCTGCTCGACAGGCTCTGCCGGCAACGCACCGCGTGACGGGCCCCGACACGACGGACGGCGCGGGCGGCGACTCGCGTCCGACCGTCGACGTCGTCCCGCCGATCATCGATGCCGTCGATGCCGACACGGCGATCGACATCCGCGGCGTGGACGTCCTCTTCGGGCCGAAGAAGGGTCGGCGCGCAGCGCTCGAGATGCTGGACAGTGGCGAGGGGCGCGAGGCGATCCTCGAACGCACCGGCCTCGTGCTCGGCGTCGCCGGTGCGTCCCTGTCGGTGCCGAGCGGGAGTCTTTCGGTCCTGATGGGCCTGTCCGGCTCGGGCAAGTCCTCCTTGCTGCGCTGCATCAACGGCCTGAACCCCGTCACCCGAGGGTCCCTGACCGTGAAGGCGGGCGGTGCGCCGGTGGAGCTCGCCGGGCTTCGCGGCCGGCCGCTTCGCAAGCTGCGGCGACATCGCCTGGCCATGGTGTTCCAGCAGTTCGGGCTCCTGCCCTGGGCGACGGTGCGCGAGAACGTCGCCTTCGGACTCGACGTGCGCGGGGAGAAGCCGGCGAACGTACGGCGCATCGTCGACGAACAGCTCGAACTGGTCTCCCTGTCGGCGTGGGCGGACAAGCGCATCGATCAGCTCTCGGGCGGCATGCAGCAGCGCGTGGGTCTGGCGCGCGCCTTCGCGACCGATGCGGACATCCTGCTGATGGACGAGCCGTTCTCCGCGCTCGATCCGCTGATCCGGGAGCATCTCCAGGACGAGCTGCTCGGCCTGCAGCGGCGGCTCGGCAAGACCATCGTGTTCGTCAGCCACGACCTTGACGAGGCGCTGAAGCTCGGCGACCGCATCACGCTGATGGAGGGTGGACGCATCGTGCAGACCGGCACCGCGCGCGACATCGTGTTCACGCCCGCCAGCGACTACGTTCGACGGTTCGTGGCCGGTATCAATCCACTGTCCGTGCTGACCGCGGAGACGGTGATGCGCCCCTTGCCCGAGGGCAGTGTCGCGCCGGACGCCCTGCCGCTTCCCGGTGGGCGTGGAACGCTGCGCCTCGTCGGTGGTCGCCCCGTCGCGCTCGACCTCGACGGCCGGGGGCTGGCGCTCGAACCCTTCGACGGGCAGCCGATCGGCGCGGACGCGGTGGCGACCGTGTCACCCGCCCTGCCGGTGCGTGAGCTCGTGCGCCAGGCGGACGCGTCGCCACACCCTATCGTCGTCGTGGACGCCGCAGGAAGTTTCGCGGGGGTCGTGCTCGCCGAGGACATCCTGCGGGCGCTCGCCGCGCGGCTGGGCGGCTGAGCGCTCAGGCTCAGGCCGCCGCATCCGCACGGTGCTCTCGGGCGGTCGCCGGTCGTTCCGCCTCGTCTCCCGGGCCGATGACGGCCCCGTAATGTGTTCGCCGTTCAACTCTTCGAGCGAGAGGCCGCTAGCGCCTTTCATGACACGAAGAGACGCGACACTCATGCTCCGACCGATCACTTCCACCGCGCTGGTCGCGGCCCTTGCCCTCTCCCTCGGCGCCTGCGGCAGCAGCCCGAAAAAGCCGGGAACCGAACTCGCCATGACCGACGCCGCCCTGCAGAGCGCAGAGGTAGCGGGTGCCCGCGAGTACGCACCCATCGAACTTCGCACGGCCCGCGAGAAGAAGGAGATGGCCGACCGGAAGATGGACCAGGAAGAGTACGGCGACGCGCGTCGCCTGACTGACCAGGCCACCGCCGATGCCGAGCTCGCCAAGGCGAAGGCCGAGGCCGAGAAGTCACGCCTCGCCCTGCGCGAGGTCCAGGACGGCATCCAGATGATGCGTCAGGAGATCGTTCGCGCCAATGCACGCTGAGCGCGCCCGCGAACCCCTCGACCCTTTCCGGAGAACCGACATCATGAATGCATCCCGACACGCCCGACCGCTCGCCGCGACCATCCTTGCCACCCTCGTGCTGACCGCCTGCGCCAGCGCGCCCAAGCCGGTCGATTCCCTCGAGCGTGCGCGCAGCGACTACTCGCGCGCCGCGAGCGACACCACGATCGTCAAGCACGCCCCCGAGGAACTCGACGAGGCGAACCGCGCGCTGAAGGCGGCGGACGCTCGCTGGAAGGAGAAGGAGTCGCCCGCCGAGATCGAGCACTTCGCCTACCTCGCCGGCCAGCGCGTCGAGATCGCGCGCCTGATCGCCGATTCCAAGGAGGCGAACCGCGAACTCGAGAACATGAAGCTGGAACGTCAGCGCGTGCAGCTCGAAGTCCGCGCGAGCGAACTCGACCGGTCGCGCGGGGAACTCGAGCGCTCGCGTGCCGAGATCGAGCGTCAGCGCCAGGAGGCCGAGGCGCTCAAGCGTCAGATGAAGGACCTGCAGGCGCGCGATACCGAGCGCGGCATGGTGCTGACCCTGGGCGACGTGCTGTTCGAGATCGGCAAGTCGGATCTCGCACCCGGCGCGGCACGCAATCTCGACAAGATCGCGCAGTTCATGGATACCTATCCGGAGCGCCGCGCCGTGGTCGAGGGTCACACCGACTCGATGGGCGAGGAGGACTTCAACATGGATCTCTCGCGCAACCGTGCGTTCGCGGTGCGTCAGGCGCTCGCCGCGCGCGGTATCTCGACCAGTCGCATCTCGATCGAGGGCTTCGGCGAGTCGGTGCCGGTGTCGAGCAACGACTCCGCCGCGGGGCGCAAGGAAAACCGTCGCGTCGAGATCATCTTCCCCGACAGCCCGACCCAGGTCAGCGAACTCGCCGACTGACTTTCACGGTTCATCGCGAGGGCCCGTCGCGGGAAGCGCAGAGGTCGCGCTCCCGCGCCGGGTCCGAGTACGGAGCCGGCCCAGGCAAGCCGAACCAGGCAAGCCGAACCAGGCAAGCCGAACCAGGCAAGCCGAACCAGGCAAGCCGACCCAGGCGAGCGGGCACGCGCAGGACCGGTGTCAGCGGACGCGGTCGTAGCGCATCGCGCTGCCGTCGGCGCCCAGCATGACCATGTAGTCGCTCTCCAGTTCGCGGAGGTCGGCGACGCCGCCGAGATCCTTGCGCGCGCCGTTGACCACGCTGCTCATCAGCTGGGCGTAACGATTCTCGCCGATCGCCTCCATCCTGACGTCGTCGTGGGTCACCTGTCCGCCGGCGACGCTCCAGCTGGCATTCATCCTGAAGCGGATGTCGCCGAGTGCGGCCATCGCCTCGTCGTCCCCCGCATCGATCTCGGCGACCACCGTCCCGTCCGGACGGTACTCCATGACGGTGTCCTGCACGGGCTGGTCCGGGAAAGGGTTCAGCGGCGTCACCTGCCACACGCCGACCAGGCGGTCCGGGTCGAAGTCGTCGACCAGATCCGGGCCCTCCCAAGGCGGACGTTCCGGGGGCGTGAGCGACACGCAAGCGCCGAGTGCCAGCACCGTGGCGAGAAGCGTGGTGCGCGTGATGGTCGTCATCGGGCGGGCCTCCATCGTCGTCGCGTTCACCGCCATATCGGTGACCGCCGGGCATCCATTGAACGCGACTCGTCCGCCGGCGACAACCGTCCGAAAGGCGGGCACCGCGGATGGGGACCGGTGGGCGCGGCGGCCGCGGCTTCGAAGTGTCGTGAAGCGGCGTGACGAGGTGATCCGCGCGTCGGTCCGGGCTACGAGGTCTGTGGCAGCGCGGCGAGGAAGTGACGGATCGCCCGGGCCACCGGTTCGGGCGTATCCATGTGAACGTGATGATGACCGGGGAGCGTCGACGATGTGCGGTCGGCGAGCAGGGAGAGGCGGGCCTCGGTCTCCTCGCGCCGGGCGAGGAAGCCGTCCTCGGCGATGACCGTCAGGGTCGGGCAGGCGACCGCGGCCAGCACGCTTCGCACCTGGGCCTCGGTCTGGTACTGCGCGGAGGCGGCGCGCAGCTGCGGGTCGAAGCGCCATCGCCAGCCACCATCCACGCGCACGAGCTGGCGATCGATGATGAGCCGCGCCGAGGCCGGGTCCATGCGCGCTGACTTCAGCCGGGCTCCGACGGCCGCCTCGGCGTCCGGGAAGGTGCGCGACTGGAAGCGGCGACCGTCGAGCCGCTCGGCGAGCGCGCGAACCAGACGGGCAGGCAGGGCATCCGCCTCCTCGGTCACGGGACCGCTCGCCTCGATCAGCACGAGTGACGCGATGGCGTCGGGCGCGGCGACGGCGATCGCCGGCGCGACGCAGCCGCCGAGCGAATGGCCGACGAGATGACAGCGCTCCCAGCCGAGGCATTGCAGGGCGCGCCGTACGCGGTAGCTCATCTCGTGCAGCGTGTAGTTGCCGTCGAGGTGCGCGCTCTCGCCGTGACCCGGCAGGTCGATCGCGATCAGGTCGACGTCGGGGAGGTGCGGCATCATCGGTACGTAACTCGCGGCGTTGTCGAGCCAGCCGTGAAGGCAGAGCAGGCGAGGCGCCGATGCACTCGCGGTGGACGAGCGGGGAGGCCGTCGCAGCGCGACGATGGCGCGACCGTCGACGTCGAGCGTCAGGGACTCGATCGTCCGGTCCTGCGGGTTCGTGCTCATGATGGTGGGTCGTCCCGTTCCGGTCGGTCGATCGTGCCGCTCGGAATCGCGTCGTTCGTCTGCGCCGGCACCGGTAGCGCGAGGGTGCAACTCACGACGTCGCGATCCTCCGGATCGTTGCGGGTGACGAAGCCGAGCGCGTTCATGAGGCCCTGCATGGCGCGGTTGCTGCGCAGCACGTCGCCGCGCAGCTGCGCGAGGCCCTGCGCGGTCGCGTGTTCGACCAGGAGGCGCATGAGGGCGCTCGCGAGGCCGAGGCCCTGCCAGTCGTCCGCGACCGAGATCGCGAACTCGCCCTCGCGCTTCTGGCCGTCCATCGTGTATCGGCTCACGCCCACGAGCGCCTCGCCGTCTGCGGCGACGAAGGCCATCTGTCGGTCGTAGTCGAGCTTCGTGAACTGCGCGACCATCTGCGGCGACAGTTCGTTGATCGCGTGCATGAAGCGGAAGTAGCGGGACTCGGCGGACATGCCGCGCACCAGGTCGCCGAGACCTTGACCGTCCTCGGGACGGATCGGGCGGAGGGTCACCTCGCGTTCCCCCTTCAAGGTGGTCTCGCGCACCCACTGCCAGGGGTAGGGGTGGATCGCGAGGTGGCCATAGCGGCTGTTCGGGCGGCGGGCCGGGCGGCGGGTCGAGCGACGCACGGATCGATCTTCCTGCCGAGCCGCGAACGACGACGCGTCGGAGGCCGGTGCGTGGCCGCGTTCGAGCACCACCTGGACGTCCATCGCCAGGGCGCCGTCCGCGCCGACGAGCAGCGGGTTGATGTCGAGGGAGAACACGTCGGGCAGCTCGCAGGCGAGCTCGGAGAGGCGGCGCAGCACGTGCGCGACCGGTGCCGGGTCGATCGCCGCCTTGTGGCGGAACGCGCCGAGGTGGACGGCGATGTCGCGGCTGGCGAGCATGTCGTCGATCAGGAAGTTGTTCAGCGGCGGCAGCTGGACCGCGGAGGTCGAGCCGAGTGCGGTCAGATCGTCGCCGAGCCCGAGGCGGATCACGGGGCCGAAGGTCGGGTCCCGGGACAGTGAGGCGGCGAGCTCCCGGCGGTTGCCGCCGGCATGCATGCGCTCGACCACGACGCCGTCGAAGCGCGCATCGGGCCGCTGGCGGGCGAGTGTGCGCTCGATGTCCGACCAGGCGGCGCGAACGTTCGCCTCGTCATCGAGACCGAGCCGTGTCGGTAGCACCGAGGCCTTGTAGGAGAGGTTCGGGGAGACGAGCTTCATCGCCACCGGCCAGCCGACCTCGTCGGCGATCGCCATCGCTTCGTCCATCGATCGCGCATGGCGGGACGGCAGCACGTCGATATCGAAGAGGCGCATCAGGTGTCGGACGCGATCGGGATCGAGCACGCGCACGCCTGCGTCGAGCGCTTCGTCGACGAGCGTGCGTGCCCCCTCGATGTCGGCGCGGGTGTGGCGGGAGACGGGGTTCGGCAGTTGCAGGAGCTGCTGCTGGCTCGTGTGGTAGCGGTGCAGGAAGTCGAAGGCGTCGGTGGCCGCCTCCGGTGTGCGAAAGCTTGCGACACCGGCCTCGGCGAAGGTCTCGCGCGCGCTGGCGACGCTCGCGTCGCCCATCCAGCAGGCCAGCAGCGGGATGCGGCTCGGTAGCGACTCGATCACCGACCGCGCGATGGCATCCGGGTCGTTGACGGAGTCCGGCGCGAAGATCACGAGTACGGCGTCGAACTCGCGCGGATCGTGCAGCTCGCCGATCGCCGCGCGATATTGTGCGCCGAGATCGGCCACGTCGCGCAGCACGACCGGGTTGCGACCGGTGAAGCCACGCCCACCCTTGCGCTCGAGCGCGAGGACGAGTGCGGCGTGGCGAGCGTCGTCGAGGCGGGGTGACCGGAAGCCCTTGGTCTCCAGGCGTTCGCAGGCGAGCATGGCCGGCGCGGCGCCGTTGCTGATCACGGCCAGTCGCCGACCGTTCGTTCGGGCACGTGAGGCAAGCATCCTGGAGGCGGCGAACAGGTTCGAGAAGGTGCGGATGCGTACGACCCCCGCGCGCTTCAGTGCCGCCTCGAACACGGCGTCCGACGTGAACACCTGACCGGTGCGGGTCAGTGCGTCGCAGCACGGGGCGCCGTCCTGGGTCGAGCGCATCAGCACGACGGGCTTGAGCCGGGCGGTCGCGCTCAGCGCCGAGAGAAACCCCCGCGAACCGGCGACGCGATCGAGGTAGACGACGATCGAGCGCGTGTGGCGGTCCTCGGCGAGCAGGTCGAGAAGATCGGCGAGGCGAATGTCGGTGTCGCCGCCGGTCGAGAGCAGTGCGGAGAAGCCCACGCCGCTCGACTCCGCCCAGTCGAGCAGCGCCGCGCCGAGGGAGGCCGACTGGCTGACCACGGCGAGGGAGCCGGGTTCGGCGCGGCTCGTGCTCGCCGTCGCGTTCAGCCCGAGGTGCGGCCGGATGAGCCCGGCGCACCACGGACCGAGGATGCGCAGACCGAGGCGGCGCGCATGCCGGTGCAGCGCGCGGCTGCTCGGCGCGCCGGACATCACGATGGCGACGCGACTGCCGACGCGCGCACACTGCACGAGGGTGCGGCGAAGCAATCGTTCGGGTACGCGGATGAGGACCAGGTCGGGCGCCTCCTCGAGGGCGCGAAGGTGCTTGTGGCAGACCTGACCCAGCACCTCCTTGTAGCGCGGGTTCACCAGATGCACGACGCCGCGATAGTCGCCCGCGAGCAGATTCCGCGACAGCGCGAGACCGGGCGAGCCCACGCGTGCGCTCGCGCCCACCAGGGCGATGGAGGCGGGATCGAGCAGCTTGTCCAGGTGCAGGGTCGACATGCGCCGGATGGTACCCCGCCAGCCATGACGCGACGGCCGACGACCGGCGAGGGCCGCGACGGCACGACTGCTATATTGCCGCTCGTTCTCCGATGCGTACGGATCCCCGGCCATGTCGACCGCCCTGATCACCCACCGCGACTGCGTGCTGCACGAGATCGGGCCGGGCCATCCCGAGTGCCCGGCGCGCATCGACGCGATCGGCGATCGACTCATGGCGGACGGGCTCCACGACTTCCTGATCCATCACGATGCGCCGCTCGCGAGCTTCGAGCAGATCGCCTTCGCGCACCCGGAGGCCTACCTCGAGCAGATCCGGCGCGTCGCCCCCGCGAGCGGCTCGGTGCAGCTCGACGCGGACACCGCCATGAACGCGCATTCGCTGGACGCGGCGCGGCGTGGGGCGGGGGCGGGCGTGCTCGCGGTCGACGAGGTGCTGTCGGGACGGGCCGACAACGCCTTCTGCCTCGTGCGACCGCCCGGCCATCACGCCGAGCGCACGCAGGCGATGGGCTTCTGCCTCTTCGGCAACGTCGCCATCGCGGCGCGTCACGCGATGCAGGTCCACGGCCTCGAGCGGGTGGCCATCGTCGACTTCGACGTCCACCACGGCAACGGCACCGAGGACATCGTCGACGGCGACCCGGGCATCCTGTTCTGCTCGTCGTTCCAGCACCCGTTCTACCCCGGCAACTACCGGGCGAACGTCGACGGGCAGCGCGTCAACGTGCCGCTCGCGGGCGGTACCGGCAGCGCCGACTTCCGCGGCGCGATCACCCGTTCCTGGCTGCCCGCCCTCGAGGCCTTCGCGCCCGAGCTTCTCGTCGTCAGCGCTGGCTTCGACGCGCACATCGAGGACCCGCTCGCGAGCCTCGCGCTCGGTGACGACGACTACGCCTGGATCACCGGCAAGCTCGCCGACGTGGCCGAGCGTCATTGCCAGGGGCGCGTGGTCTCCATGCTCGAAGGCGGCTACGCCCTCGACGCGCTGGCCCGTTCGGCAAGCGCTCACGTACGGGGTCTGATGGGGCTGGCCTCCGCGTGAGGGGCGACCGGCGCGCAGGGACGACCACGGGCGGTACCGCACCGACGGGCGATGCAGCGTCGCCGGACACCGGAAAGGAGTCATGAAGGAACATGCACGCGTCGTCGTGATCGGCGGCGGCGTCGCCGGCGCGAGCACGCTGTACCACCTGGCGATGCGCGGCTGGACGGACGCCGTCCTGATCGAGATGGACGAACTCACGTCGGGCTCGACCTGGCACGCGGCGGGCAACATTCCGACGTTCTCCGGCGACCGGAACGTGATGCGCCTGCAGCACTATTCGACCGAGCTGTACACGCGTCTCGCCGCCGACCCGGCCTACCCGATCGCCTATCACAAGACGGGTTCGATCCGGCTCGCGCAGACCCGGGAGCGGATGCAGGAATTCCGGCACGTCGCGGCGATGGCCAACGCCATGGACTTCGGCTACGAGATGCTGACGCTCGAGGAGATGAAGCGTCGCAACCCCTTTCTCGAGGACCACGACCTGCTCGGCGCCCTGTGGGATCCGAACGACGGGGACATCGACCCGAGCCAGCTCACCCAGGCCCTGTCGAGCGCGGCGCGTGCGGCGGGTGCGACGGTGCGCCGCTTCACCCGCGTGACCGGGCTCGAGCGCGCCGACGCCGGCGAGTGGGACGTCGTCACCGACAAGGGCACGGTGCGCTGCGAGTACGTGGTCAACGCCGGCGGCTACCGTGGCGCGGAGGTCACCGCGCTCGGTGGGCGGTTCCTGCCGCTGGTCTCGATGGAGCATCAGTATCTCGTCACCGAACCGGTGCCCGAACTCGCCGGACTGGCGGAGAAGATGGCGCTCGTACGCGATCCGGACGACTCCTACTACCTGCGCCAGGAGAAGGAGGGACTGATCCTCGGGCCCTACGAGTGGAAGGCGACCCCGCATGCGCCGTGGGCCGACGGTACATTGCCGGAGGACTTCGCCAGCCAGCTCTACCCGGACGACCTCGAGCGGCTCGAGTGGTACATCGAGAAAGCCTGCGAACGCATGCCGATACTCGGCACCGTCGGCGTGCAGCGCGTCATCAACGGACCGATCCCGTACGCGCCCGACGGGCTGCCCTACGTCGGGCCCGCCTACGGCCTGCCGAACATCTTCCACTGCTGCGGCTTCAGCTTCGGCATCTGTCAGGGCGGCGGGGCGGGCAAGAGCATCGCCGAGTGGATCATCGACGGCAAGCCCGAGTGGGATCTGTGGAGCCTCGATCCGCGTCGCTACGGCGACTACGCCGATCAGTCCTACGTGGTCGATCGCGCGACCGAGGTGTATCAGCACGAGTACGCGATTCACTTCCCGGTGCAGGAGTGGCCGGCCGGACGTCCGCGGCTCGTCTCGCCCCTCTACGAGACCTATCGGCGCAAGGGCGCGTGTTTCGGGGCGCGAGGTGGCTGGGAGCGGGCGACGTGGTTCCCGCGGCTGTCGGATCCGGGCGAGAGCGGCGCGAGCTATGCGCGTGGTGCCTGGTTCGAGGCGGTCGGCGAGGAGTGCCTCGCGGTGCGGGATGCGGCGGGCCTGCTCGACATCTGCGGCTTCACCAGGCTCCGGCTCGAGGGGGCCGGCGCGGCGGCCTGGCTCGACTCGCTGATCGCCGGACGCGTGCCGACGATCGGTCGGGTGGGGCTGTCCTACCTCTGCGCGCCGTCGGGCGGCGTGTGGTCGGAACTCACGATCACGCGGCTCGGCGAGGAGCGCTTCGTGCTTGTCGGTGGGGCACCGGCCAGGCGGCACGACCGCCAGTGGCTCGAGGAGCATCGGCCCGCGGAAGCGGCCTTCACGCTCGAGGATGTCAGCGAGGCGATCGGCACGCTCGTCGTCGTCGGGCCCGCGTCGCGCGAGATCCTGAGCGCCCTCACCGAGACGGAGCTTTCGAACGAGGCCTTCCGCTGGCTCGCCTGCGCCGAGATCACCGTCGCCGGCATCGAGCTGCTCGCGCAGCGGGTCAACTACGTGGGCGAGCTCGGCTGGGAACTGCACGCCCCCGTCGGCGATCTGCTCGCGCTGTACGAGGCCCTGCACGCGGCGGGTGCCGGTCACGGCCTCCGCGACGTCGGCATGTACGCGATGGACTCGCTGCGTCTGGAGAAGAGCTACCGCGGCTGGAAGACCGAGCTCGATCACACGCTGTCACCGTTCGCGTCCGGGCTCGGTCGCTTCGTCGCCCTGGACAAGGCGGCGGACTTCATCGGCAAGGCGGCGCTCGTCGCCGAGACCGAGGCGGGCGGACCGGCCGAACGGTTCGTCACCCTCGAGCTCGATGCGCTCGACACGGACGCGTTCTTCGGGTGCCCGCTGCGTCACGACGGTGAGGTGGTCGGCATGACCACGTCGGGCGGCTACGGCCACCGCATCGGCAAGAGCATTGCGCTCGGCTATGTCCGGCCTTCGCTCGCGATACCCGGCACCACGTTCGAGGTGGAACTCGTCGGCACGCGCGTCGCCGCACGCGTCGTCGAGGAGTCGCCGTTCGATCCGGACAACACGCGCCTGCGCGCCTGACGGACGTCCCGGTCGCCTGGCCGCGCTGTCGCTGCTTCGCTCTCTCGCGTCGTCGCTCAGCGACGACGGGCGACGAGGTGCACGTGTTCGGCCGTCTCGCGATACGGCGAGCGTGACCCCATCACCGACTCCAGCGCGACGAGCTGTTCGAGTCGCGATGCCAGTTCCTCGGCGGTGACCGTCTGCGGCAGCGTGTGCCGGCAGACCAGTCCGCGGTTGCCGACGACGTCGAGGCCGTGGCCATCGAGCCATTCGCCCAGCCAGGCCGCGGAGAAGTAGCGGACGTCGGTGTCGAACACGGCCGAGGGACCGCGCGTCCGCTCGAGCAGATCGGGCAGTTCGTCCGCCGTGTGCTCGTCCAGCGAGAGCGCGTAGGGCTGGGCGTGCAGGTTCCGGGTGATCAGCGAGAGCAGTCCCCCGGGCTTCAGTGGCGCGATCATGGCCTCCAGCAGCTTCTCCCAGTCGTCGCTGTACTGGATGACGCCGTGGGCGAGGACGAGATCGAAGGTGGGCTCGGGGAAGCGGCGTGGGATCTCGCGGATGTCCCTTTGATGAATAGCGACGCGCGCCGCCGCGCCGAGGGCGGCGGCCGCGTCGAGGAACGTGGCCATCATCGGGCGCGATCGATCGACCAGGTCGACCCGGGCACCCCGTGCCGCCAGCGGCAGGCTGTCGGTGCCCGCGCCGCCACCGGCGTCGAGCACGCGGTAGTCGGTCGAACACGCCATCGGCGGCGGCAGGTGTTCGTCGAGGAAGCGATGCGACAGCGCATGGCGAAGACGCAGGCGAAGCGTCGTCTGCTCCTCCTTCCAGCGTGACAGTCCGTTCTCGAAGGCGAGCGTCGCCCGTGTCTCGGACAGGGCCACCCGAAGGTCGATCGCGCCGCTCTGCAGTGCCTTGCCGATCAGCACGCCGGTGATGCCGGGCTGGTTGTAGCAGGCGACCACGTCTTCCATGTCGCGCACCTCGCCGCCGACGACGATGTCGAGCCCGGACAGGGAGGCGAGTTCGCGCGAGGCGTGGAGGTCGGTGCCGGTCATCGAGCCGTCGGGTTCGAGCCGCATGTGCATGGCCTCGCCGATGCCGAGCCCCTTCATCTGGACCGCGAGCGCGAGGGCATGCAGGCCGCCGCTGGCGCGGGTGCCGTGGGTGACCACATCCCCGGTTTCGTCGGTCATGATCGCCAGCCCGATGTGCTCGCGTCCGTGTTCGGCGATCGCGTCGGAGACGAGCTGCGGGGATTCGACCGCCGCCGTGCCGAGCAGGACGCGATCGACGCCGGCACGCATCGCCCAGCGGATGGCGTCCCCGGTGCGAAGCCCGCCGCCGTACTGCACCTTCACCGGCAGGGCGCAGAGCGCCTCGAGCAGGCTCCAGCCGTGGGTGGCATCCTCGTCGAAGGCGGCGTCGACGTTGACGATGTGCAGGCGGGTCGCGCCCTGCTCGATCCAGTGCATGGCCATGGCGATCGGGTCGCGCTCGTCCAGGGCGGTGTCGATCGGGCCGGCGCTGCCGGGCGCCAGGTCGATCAGGCGGCCTCCGCGCAGGTGCAGGGCGGGAAAGATGTCGAACCTGGCGGGCGTGCTTGGATACACGGTGTGCTTCCTGCTCGTGGCGACGGTGTGGAGGAAAGCGTCGCACAAGCGGGTGGCGCCTGCCTTCCGGCGCCCGTCACCGAGCTGTCGCGGGGCGTCACGCCGGCGTTTTGCGGGCGTTCTGCAGGCGTTCCCCGGGCGTTCCCCGGGCGGTTTCGAGGCGTTCTTCGGGTACGCCGTGGCGACAGAGGCACGTCTCCATCACGTTTCGGAGCGTCCGGGAAGCAGACCGTACATTGACGCTTGCGGTTTCCGGACAACTGTAAATAGAATCAGCTCGCCGAAGCCGACCGATGGACGCCGCCGTGGAGCGAGTGCCGCTGAACCCCGTACCGCCGGGCCCCCTGCCGAACCCCCGATCGAATCACGCCATCGAGTCGCTGCTCGCGAGCGCACCCGCGATCCGTCGCGGCGACGTGCACCACGAAGCCGACAGCGGCCTCCCGAGCGGCTACCGGGCGCTCGACGAGGCACTGCCGGGCGGTGGCTGGGCCCGGGGCGCGGTCACCGAGCTCCTGTGCGAGTCCCCCGGCATCGGTGAACTGAGCCTGCTGCTGCCGACCCTGCGCGCGCTCACCGCCGAGCGGCGCTGGGTGGCGCTCGTGGCGCCGCCGCACGTGCCCTATGCACCGGCGCTCGCGAATGCCGGCATCGCACTGGAGCAGCTGCTCGTGGTCCAGTGTGACGGGGACACGAATGCATTGTGGGCCGCCGAGCTGCTGTTGCGGGAGGGTGTGGTCTCGGCGCTCGCGCTGTGGGTCGAGCGGACGACACCGACCCGTCAGCGACGGCTGCAGCTCGCTGCGGCGACCGGCGACGCGCTCGCGTTCGTCTACCGCTCGAGCGAGGCACGCGAGGAGCATTCACCGGTCAGTGCCAGGCTTGCCTTGTCGATGAAGGACGGCAAGCTCGAGCTCGACATCCTGAAGCTGCGTGGCGGTCGTCCGGCCACGGTGCTGCTCGATCCGGCGACCTTCGACGACGCGCAGGGCGCCGAGTGGCCGCTCGCCCAGAACCCGGCCGCCACCGCGCGCCCCGAGCCCGAGCCCGCGGTCGCGCGTCCGCCGTGCGCGCGGCCCGAGCGTCCACGTCGCTTCACCGTCGTGGGGCGCTGAACGCGTGCGCGCACGAGGCGCCCTCTGGAGCGCGCTTCACTACCCCTCGCTACCGCTCGAGTGGCAGGGCGATGTCGGGCGCGGCGACGGCGGCGGTGAGGCCGACGCGGACGTCGTCCGCCCGCGGGCCGTCGCCGTGCGGGACGGTGCGCGTCGCTTCGTCCTGTTGCACGACGCGGTGGCCGCCGAACTCGGCGTCCGGCCGGGCCAGGCGCTCAAGAGCGCGCTCGCGCTCGCCCCGCATCTCCTCGTCACCGACTTCGACGAGCAGGCGCAGGCCGAGCAGCTCGAGCAACTCGCCCTGCAGGCCTTGCGCTGGTCCTCGCGCGTCACCCCGCATGCGCCCGACACGCTGCTGGTCGAGGTGGGCGGCAGCATCGCGCTGTTCGGCGGACTCGACCCCTTGCTCGCGGCGATCCGGACGGACGCCGCGGAACAGGGACTGACCCTGCGCCTCGGCACGGCGCCGACGCCGGCCGCGGCGCGGCTGCTGGGGCGAGCGGGACGGGAGACGCCGGTCCGGAGCGGCAAGGCACTCACCGCGGCGCTCGCCGACATTCCGCTCGAGCACCTCGCGTGGCAGGCGTCGCCCCTGGGAGACAGCGCCCTCGCCGGCCTGCGTCGCTCGGGCATGCGCACCGTCGGGCAGCTCGCCGCCCTGCCGCCGGCGTCCGTCTCCCGGCGCTTCGGGCATCGCGTCTCCGATCTCCTCTATCGTCTCGACGGGCGCCTGCCGGACCCGCAGACGGCATTCCTGCCCCCGCCCACGTTCTCGACCGCTGCCGACCTGCCGCTCGAGACGCACGACGTCGCCGCACTCGCCTTCGTCGGCCGACGGCTGCTCGCCGCGCTCGAGGGCTTCCTGCGAAGCCGCGATCTCGGCGTCACCGTGCTCGAGCTCAGGCTCTATCACCACCGTCGTGCCCCGACGGCGCTCACGCTGCGCTTCCTCGAACCGACCGGCGAGTCCGCGCACCTGCAGCGCGTCGTGCGCGAACGTCTCGAACGCACCGCACTGGGCGCGCCGGTGGTGCGCGTCGCGCTCGAGGCGAGGGCACTGGCCGAACTCGCCCGCGCCGCACCCGCCCTGATCGACGGTTCGAACGGAAGGGCCGTGTCGATCGAGTCGGTCGTCGACCGGCTCGTCGCCCGGCTCGGGGAGCGCTCGGTACAGACGCCGCTCGCCCGCGACGATCACCGCCCGGAGCGGGCCTGGAGTCAGGCACTGCTCGCCGCCCGCGCACCGCCCGACCACTGGCCCGCTCGCCCGCTGTGGCTGCTTGCCGAACCGCGCGTGGCGACCGAACCGCTCGAACTCGGTCCGGATGCGGAACGCATCGAGAACGGCTGGTGGGAGGAGGGCGACGTACGGCGCGACTACTTCATCGCGTGGAACGCTCAGGGCGTGCACTACTGGGTGTACCGGCTCCGGCACGATCCGGAGCAGGTGTGGATACACGGTCTGTTCGCCTGACCGGAGCGCGCAGGCGGCACGTCGGTCCGCGCCGCGGTCGATCCGCCGGTCGGGTCGGACTCGGTTCTGCGCCGATCGGGTCGGGCCCCGGCGCGGTCCGACTCGGATCCCGATCCGGTTTTCGTCTCGGCACCCGACTCAATGGAAGTCGCGCGAGGCCGGTGCGACCAGGTCGCCGAGCATCCATGACAGGTCCTCGAGCCGGCTGGCGACCAGATGCGACACGCCGGAACCGCGCTGGGTCTGCCCGGACACCGCGAGCAGTCGCGCACCGAGCACCTCGCGCCGGAACGCCTCCACGACCGCGGGCCAGAGGATGACGTTGATCGGCCCGCCCTCGTCCTCGAGGGTGACGAACATCGTGCCCTTGGCACTGCCCGGTCGCTGACGCATCGTCACGAGTCCGGCGAGCCGGGCAGGCCGCCCGTCGGGCACGCCCTTCCAGGTGCCCGAGTCGATCACGCGGTGCGCGCCGAGTCGCGTGCGCAGGAGCGCGAGCGGGTGTCGCCCGAGCGTCAGCCCGAGGCTCCGGTAGTCGGCGACGACATCCTCGCCCTCGGTCGGCAGCTCGAGTTGCAGGGGCGGCTCCTCGGCGGAGGTGCCGGCGAGCAGCGCCGGCAGCGTCTCGACGCCGAGCAGCGCCCACTGCGCACGGTGACGGTTGCCCTCGAGCGAGGCGAGCGCGCCGGCGTCGGCGAGGGCGCGCCGGTCCCGATGATCGATGGCGCTCCTCGCGACCAGATCGGTCGCGCTCGTGAACGGACCGCTCTCGCGTGCGGCGAGCAGGGCCTCGATGCCGGCCGTCGAGAACCCGGCGACGAGTCGGAAGCCGAGCCGGATGGCGGGCTGCACGCCATTCGCGAGGGGTGGACGGCTGCCGCGTGGCGCGACCAGACGATGGTCGGCCAGGCTCCGATTGACGTCCACCGGCAACACGACGATGTGGTGACGCCGAGCGTCCTGGACGAGTTCCGAGGGTGAGTAGAAGCCGAGCGGCTGACTGTTGAGCATCGCGCAGAGAAAGGCGGCGGGCTCGTGGCACTTGAGCCAGCAGGACACGTAGACGAGCAGTGCGAAGCTTGCCGCATGCGACTCGGGAAAGCCGTACTCGCCGAACCCCTCGATCTGGGAGAACAGGCGCTCGGCGAATGCCGGCTCGTAGCCGTTGGCGAGCATGCCCTCGATGACGGGCTTGCGGAAGCGCTCCATCTCTCCGTTCTTCTTCCAGGCTGCCATGCCACGCCGGAGGTGATCGGCCTGGCCGCCGTCGAAGCCTGCGGCCACCATGACGATCTCCATCACCTGCTCCTGGAACACCGGGATGCCGAGCGTGCGTTCGAGAATGGGCCGCAGCTTCTCGTCGGGGTAGACGACCTCCTCGATGCCCTGACGACGAAGGAGGTAGGGGCTGACCATGCCGCCCTGGATCGGTCCCGGGCGGACCAGCGAGATCTCGATCACGAGATCGTAGTAGCTGCGCGGACGCAGCCGGGGCAGCATCGACATCTGCGCCCGGGACTCGATCTGGAACACGCCGATCGTGTCGGCACGGCAGATCATGTCGTAGGTGGGCACGTCCCCTTCGGGCAGCGAGGCCATCGTGTGCCGCACGCCGCGCGTGCGCTCGACGAGGTCGAAGCATTTCCGCACCGCAGTGAGCATGCCGAGGGCGAGAACGTCGACCTTCAGCAGGCCCAGCGCCTCCAGGTCGTCCTTGTCCCATTGCACGATGGTGCGATCGACCATGGCGGCGTTCTCCACCGGCACGAGCGTCTCGAGGTTCTCGTCCGAGATCACGAAGCCGCCGACGTGCTGGGAGAGGTGGCGGGGGAAGCCGACGAGCTGCGGCAGCAGCCAGAGAAAGCGATGCACCAGCGGCGACGCGGGGTCGAGGCCGAGTTCGGCCAGACGTTCGGGGACCGCCGCGCTGCCGTCCCACCACGAGAGCGACTTGGCGAGCGCCGCGACCGTCTCCGCCGAGAAGCCCAGGGCCTTGCCCAGATCGCGTACGGTGCTGCGCGTGCGGTAGGAGATGACGGTGGCGGCGAGCGCGGCGCGCGCCCGGCCGTATTTCGCGTAGATGTACTGGATGACTTCCTCGCGCCGCTCGTGCTCGAAGTCGACGTCGATGTCGGGCGGTTCGGCCCGTTCGCGCGAGAGGAAGCGTTCGAACAGAAGCCGTGTGCGGGAGGGGTCGACCGAGGTGACGCCGAGGCAGTAACAGATCGCGGAGTTCGCGGCGGAGCCCCGCCCCTGGCAGAGGATCTCGTGCTCGCGGGCGAAGCGGACGATGTCGTGTACGGTCAGGAACCACGGCTCGTAGCCGAGCTCGGCGACCAGCGCGAGCTCGCGCGCGATCTGCGTGGTGATGTCGTCGGGCACGCCGTCCGGCCAGCGCCAGCGCGCGCCCTCGAGTGTCAGCTGCGCGAGATGCTCGCTCGGGGTCAAGCCTGCAGGTACGATCTCCCTGGGATAGCGGTAGTCGAGCGAGTCGAGCGAGAAGGTGCAGCGTTCGGCGATGGCGGCGGCGTTGGCGAGGGCTTCCGCCGGATAGAGCGCGTGCAGCGTTGCCGCATCGCGGAGGTGTCGCTCGCCGTTCGGCAGCAGACGGCGTCCGGCCTCCTCGAGCGTGCAGCCGTGGCGGATGCAGGTCAGCACATCCTGCAGCGCGCGCCGGTGGCGGGCGTGCAGGTGCACGTCGTTCGCCGCGACCAGCGGCAGGCTGTGTCGGTGCGAGACATCGGCGATCCACTGACGGTGCTTGGTGTCGTAAGGGCCATGGTGCAGCTCGAGGGCGAGATGAACATCGGGCCACGACGCGCGCGTCCACCGGAAGCGGTTCTCGAGAGACGCGCCGTCCACGCCGTCGCGCTTCGGGGGCAGGTAGGGCGGGACGAGGATGAGCGAACAGGCGTCGAGCCGTGCCGCCTCGAGCATCGCGTCGTCGAGCGCGTACTCGCCCTTCGGGGCTGCACGCCGCGCGGCGGTGATGAGGGCACAGATCCGTTGCCAGGCGAGCGCGTCGCGCGCGAGCACGACGAGGCGGAAGCCGTCGCCGAGCGCGAGCTCGGTGCCGACGATCAGGTGCGGCGGCGCACCGGCTGGCGCGTCGATCCGTGCATCGGCAGCCGCATCGGCAGCCGCACCGGCAGCCGCAC
>Ga0209831_1000745_pt1 | contig 31151 bp, 40 predicted proteins | sample Maine_Asex4_meta_FD_187451 | JGI IMG/M metagenome (GOLD analysis project Ga0209831, IMG submission 187451) | Marine algal microbial communities from Maine, USA - Maine_Asex4_metaG (SPAdes) (version 2) | ecosystem: Host-associated > Algae > Red algae > Unclassified | place: Maine, USA | collected... | reverse complement strand
CAGCGTTTCGGCGAGGAACGAGTCGAAACGCGTACTACGCAGGCCCTCGCTAGCTTGCGCGGACCGTCGATCTATGAAGCTCAGACAGCGTTTCGGCGAGGAACGAGTCGAAACGCGTACTACGCAGGCCCTCGCTAGCTTGCGCGGACCGTCGATCTATGAAGCTCAGACAGCGTTTCGGCGAGGAACGAGTCGAAACGCGTACTACGCAGCGGCCTTCTTGGATACGTCGAGACGTACTTGGGCTCGACGGAGCGCTGCGGCTGCGTCGGCGTCTTCTTTGTCGGCCGCAAGTGCCTCTTCGGCTTTGCGCTGTGCGATCTCGGCCCGAGCCGGATCGATATCAGCAGCGGCTTCGGCGACGTCGCTCAGGATCGTGCAGTGGTCGTTGGCGACTTCGACGAATCCACGGTGCACGGCAAATGAGTGCAACGTGGTGCCATCGATGTCGTAGATCCGAGCTTCGGCGACCTGAAGCACGCCCACAAACGGCACGTGACCAGGCATGAACCCGATTTCGCCATCGCTGGTACGCACGATGATCTCTTTGGCCTCGGCCGTGAAGATGATGCGTTCAGGCGAGACGAACTCGACGTGGATCGACACAGCCAGCTCCTAGGCGCTTGCAGCCAATTCGGCTGCCTTGCGCTCGACGTCTTCGGCGCCACCGACCATATAGAACGCCTGCTCTGGCAGGTGATCCATGTCGCCTTTAACGAGTGCTTCGAACGAGTCGATGGTTTCTTCGACACCGGTGAAGATGCCTTCTTGACCGGTGAAGATCTCGGCCACGAACATTGGCTGCGACAAGAAGCGCTGCACTTTACGGGCCCGGTCAACGGTGACTCGGTCCTCTTCGGAAAGCTCATCGAGACCAAGAATGGCGATGATGTCTTGAAGTTCCTTGTAGCGCTGCAGGATCTCCTGTACCCGACGAGCAACGTCGTAGTGGCGCTGGCCAACCACGTTGGGGTCCAGGATGGTCGAGGTTGATGACAGTGGGTCCACCGCCGGATAGATGCCGAGCGAGGCAATGTCACGACTCAACTCGGTGGTGCCGTCAAAGTGGGTGAACGACGTGAACGGTGCGGGGTCGGTGTAGTCATCGGCAGGCACATAGACGGCCTGCAGCGAGGTGATCGACTTGCCTCGGGTCGAGGTAATGCGCTCTTGCAGCTGGCCCATTTCGTCGGCCAGTGTCGGCTGGTAGCCCACTGCCGACGGCATACGACCAAGCAGCGTTGATACCTCGGAGCCGGCCTGCACGAAGCGGAAGATGTTGTCAATGAACAACAGAACGTCTTGGTTCTGTACGTCGCGGAAGTATTCGGCCATGGTCACACCAGCAAGCGCAACCCGCAGGCGCACACCTGGTGGTTCATCCATCTGGCCGAACACTAAGGCTGCTTTTGAGAGCACGGTTGCGGCGTCTTCGCCCGCACCCATCTTGGTCTCGCCCATTTCGATGAAGAGGTCGGTTCCCTCACGGGTCCGCTCACCCACACCGGCGAACACCGATACACCACCGTGGTTCGAAGCCACGCGGGTGATCATTTCTTGGATGAGCACGGTCTTGCCCACGCCGGCTCCACCGAAGAGCCCGATCTTTCCGCCCTGCTTGTAAGGGGTGAGAAGGTCGATGACCTTTACGCCAGTCTCGAACATCTGTGACGATGGCTCAAGCGAATCAAATGATGGCGCCGGGCGGTGGATTTCCCATCGCTCGGTTATGTTGAGTTCGCTCTCGTCGACGTCGAGTGGCTCGCCGATCACGTTCCAGATGTGGCCGAGCGTGACATCGCCAACGGGCACCATGATGCCGGCACCGGTGTTACGCACCTCGGTGCCGCGCTTGAGACCATCGGTTGGCTTAAGTGCAATAGCACGCACTCGGCTGTCGCCAAGCTGTTGCGCAACCTCGGCCATGATGGTCGTGGTCTCGCCGTCGATAATGACGTCGAAAGCCAGCGCGGTGTTGATCTCGGGCAGAGCCCCCGGAGGGAACTCCGCGTCGATGACCGGTCCGGCGATCGAGATGATTTTGCCGGTCTTAAGTGCGGCGGGGGCATCGGTGACAGTCATGTCATATTCCTAGGGTTGCTGGCCTGTGATTTCGGCGGGGCTAGTTCGATTGCAAGAGTTGGGCGACCTTGTCGATCTTGTCGTCGTCGCCGCTGCCGAGTGCTTCGGCACCGCCCACGATCTCCATGATCTCGGTCGTAATGGATGCTTGGCGTGCGCTGCTGAGCTGGCGGCCAAGTTTGGTAATAAGTTCTTCGGCGTTGTCGGTCGCTGCCTTCATTGCCCGCTGGCGGTTCGCATGCTCAGAAGCAGACGAATCGAGCAGGGCCGAGAACAGCCGGCTTTCGACGTAACGAGGGAGCAACGATTCGAGTACGCCATCGGCCGACGGTTCGAACTCGAACTCGGCCTTGAGCGTGCTACCACTGCCGACTTCAGCGATCGTCTCGACGGACTCGAGCGGCAGGAACTGGCGCACGGCCAGCTTCTGGGTTCCGATGCTGACGAACTCGGTGAAGATCAAGATGACCTGATCGATGTCACCACCGATGAACTGATCGCTTACGTACTCGGCGACCTCGCGGGCTGAGTTGTAGTCGGGGGTGTCGGTGATTCCCTCGTAGAACGCATCGATGCGATAGTTGCGGAACCTGAAGTAGTCACGGGCCTTCTTGCCGATCAGTATCAGCGAGTAGTCGATGCCATCGGCGGTGCGAGCCATGAGCTCACGCTCGGCGGCACGGATCACCGTGGAGTTGTACGGACCGGCTAGCCCGCGGTCACCAGCGATGACGACGTAGGCGACCTTGCCGATTTTCTCGGGCGTCTCGAGCAATGGGTGACTTGCACTAGCACCACCCTTGGCGAGATCCTCGATAACTCCGGTGATGCGTGATGCGTAAGGACGTGCCTCGTTGGCCCGAGTCTGCGCTTTGGCAACTCGGGTAGCGGCAATCAGCTCCATGGCACGAGTGATTTTCTTCGTGCTCTGAATACTCGAAATTCGGCGCTTGAGGATGCGCTCCGCGGCTCCTGGAATGGCTCAGCCCTCCTGAGGACGAGCGATGTCGGTCTCGGGGAGAGTGACATCGCTGTCGACCATGCCGGTCGCTGCTGCTGCTTGCGCAGCGGCCTCGGGGGTATCGCCAACCACAGGTTCGCTTGATTCGAATTGAGCGGCGAAGCCAGCCACGATCGATTCGAGCTCGTCGGTGTCGACAGTGCCGGTCGACTTGATGCCGTCGTATATGCCGCTGTGGCGAGTCGCCACGTATTCGAGCAGTTCGTCTTCGAACCGGCTCACATCGCCCACCGGGATGGCGTCGAGGTGGCCGTTGGTTCCTGCGTAAAGCGACACAACCTGGCGCTCTACCGGCATTGGCGAGTTCACGCCCTGCTTGAGTAGTTCTGTCAGGCGGTAACCACGGTCAAGCTGGGCCTGCGACACCGCATCGAGGTCAGAACCAAACGATGCGAACGCTTCGAGCTCACGGAACTGCTGCAAGTCAGACTTGAGCGTTCCTACTGCGGTCTTCATGGCCTTAATCTGGGCGGCCGAACCCACACGAGATACCGAGACACCCACGTCTACGGCGGGGCGCAGACCGGACTTGAACATGTCGTCTTGGAGAAAGATCTGACCGTCGGTGATCGAAATCACGTTGGTCGGGATGAACGCCGACACGTCGCCTGCTTTGGTCTCGATGACCGGCAAGGCGGTGAGTGAACCTGCACCGAGCTCGTCGCTGAGCTTGGCGGCACGTTCGAGCAAACGGCTGTGCAAGTAGAAGACGTCGCCGGGGTATGCCTCGCGGCCGGGTGGGCGGCGCAGCAACAGCGACATCTGGCGGTACGCCTCGGCCTGCTTGGAGAGATCGTCGTAGACGACGAGGGCATGATCGCCATCTTCCATCCACTGCTGACCAATCGCAGAACCTGCGTACGGGGCCAAGTACTTGAACGGTGCCGGGTCCGATGCCGGTGCAACCACGACCACGGTGTATTCCATGGCGCCGATTTCTTCGAGGACTGCCACGTTCTGGGCAACCGTCGAAGCCTTCTGACCAATGGCTACGTAGATGCATTTCACACCGAGGCCACGCTGGTTGATAATCGTGTCGAGCGCAATCGTGGTTTTGCCAGTCTTGCGGTCACCAATGATCAGCTCTCGCTGCCCACGCCCGATCGGGATCAACGAGTCGATTGCCTTGATACCGGTCTGCATGGGCTCGTGCACCGGCTTGCGGCCCATGATGCCAGGCGCCTGGACTTCCATCTGGCGAGTACGGGCACCCACAAGTGGTCCCTTGCCGTCGATGGGGGTTCCAAGCGCGTTGACCACTCGGCCGAGTAGTGCGTCGCCGACCGGCATCGACAAGATATTTCCGGTCGAACGGACAGTCTGGCCTTCTTGGATCTCGTCGACCTCGCCGAGCACGACCGCACCGATCGAGTCTTCGTCGAGGTTCAGAGCAAGACCGATCATGCCGTTTTCGAACTCGAGCATCTCGTTGACGGCTGCGTCGGGCAGACCCGACACGCGAGCGATGCCGTCGCCGACCTCGATGATGTGGCCAACCTGGCTGGCCTCGAGCGATGGCTCGAACCCTTCGAGATTCTTGGTTAGCGCAGCTGTTATCGCGCTGGTGTCGATCGTGAGATCAGACATAGTGAACTCCCTGGGGCTAGAGCGAGTCGCGCAGGCGGTTCAAACGCGTGCGCACGCTTCCATCAATAACGGTGTCGCCGACAGTGGTGATCAAGCCACCAACGACCGACGGATCCTGAATTACTCTTACATCGACCTCGGTGCCGAGCTTGGCTGCAAGTGCAGTCGCCAACCGGCTCTGTTGGTCGTCGGACAGCGCAACGGCGGAACGAACCGTTGCGACCTGCTTGCCGCTAGATGTCGCAGCTCGTTCGGCGACTGCGGCTGCAATCTTGCCGAGGTCAGCGCCTCGGCCAGCACCGACCACCATGGACACCAGGCCCTTAGTTGCGGCTCGGGCTTTGCCATCGAGCAAGTCGTCCATGATCTGGATCTTGCGTTCGGCAGGCATGCGAGAATCGCTGATCGCGGTGCGAAGTTCGTCGTTGGAGTCGACGGCTCGGCCTACGGCAAACAGCTCATCGCTGATGCCTTTTACGTCGCCCTCGGCTTGAGCAATGGCAAGCATTGCGTTGGCATAACCATTGATACGTTCACTCACGAGTAGTCCGCCTTTTTGCTAGCGCAAAAACGCTGTCGGAGCTGCATAGTCGTAAAGTCCTGGTGAGTGATTGTCATGCCATGGACCCCAGACCGTTGATGTAGCTGTCGACGAGTTGGTTGTGACCGGCTGCGTCGAGGCTCGAGTGCACTACTTGTTCAGCAGCACCCACTGCTTGGGAAGCCACTTCGGCTTGGATGTCTGAGGTTGCCTGCGCCTTCATCGACTCGACGTCGGACTGAGCCTTGGCCCACATGTCGTTGACGAGTTGCTGGGTGCGGTTGGCCGAGTCGACTCGCAGCTGCTGGGCAGCCTCTTGAGCTTCGGCCATGATGCGATCAGATTCGGCGTTGGCGTCGCCGAGTTGAGCAGTGGCCGCGGCGATCTTGGCCCGCGATTCAGCAATTGCAGCCTCGGCTGCGGTTGCGTCGGCGACGGCATCGGCCTGGCCCTTTTCGAGGGCCTTGTTGATCAAAGGGAAACCCTTGGTCGCGATGAAGAAGAAGATCACCGCAAATGCAGCAATCGCCCAATACATCTCTTTGGGGTCGCTGGGAATGAACTTCCCGTTTGGACCCTCGGCGGCGATGATCTGAAGTTGGGTAAGCATGGTCAGTCCACTCCATCCAGATAGGCATCGATGACACCTTGATTCGCAGCCATGTCGACATTATGGCCAAGGACCTTGCTGGCGGCGCCGACCGCCAACTGTGATACCGAACCCTTGGCACCGGCCAGCGCAACGGTGCGAGCACCGTCGATCTCGGCTTGGGCGTTGGAACGGAGCTTGGCGATCTCGTCTTCGACTGCGGTCACCGCTTGGGCTCGTTGGCCGTCGGCTTCTTGACGAGCCGCGTCGACGACGCTGGCCGCGTCGGCTCTGGCCGCAGCGATCCGTTCATTGTGCGCAGCCGTGATCTGAGCAAGCTCGGACTCGGAATCGGAGACAGAATCCTGTCCGGTTCTCACACGTGCTTCGCGCTGATTGCGCCCTTCGATGATGGGTGGCAACAGCATATACTTCATGAGCGCCCAGAGACCGAAGAAGAAAATGGCTGTCCACAACAGCTCAGGGCCGTCGGGCAAAATGAGCTTAAGCCCGTCCCATTCTTCTTCTGCTTCTACAAAAAGCAACAACGTCATGCAACACCTCCTTTGTAAATCGTTTGGACCGTCATGGGACGGATCAGACGAACTTCAGGAGGATGAAGACGACGAAGCCAATGAGGGCAAGTGCCTCGGTGAAGGCGATGCCGAGGAACATCGTGGTCTGTACCTGACCGGCAGACTCTGGCTGGCGAGCCATCGCCTGAACCGCTTGGCCTACGAGGTAGCCAATGCCGATACCAGGACCGATTGCGGCCAAACCGTATGCGAAGCCTGCGCTTCCGGCGGCCGCTGTGGCCTTGGCCTCAGCAGGAGTGAGCTGCTGCAACAGTGCCAATGTGTTACTCATGTGGAATGTCTCCTTGGATGAATCTCTGTTCGAGAAGGGTTGCTAGATAATCCTGTGCTGCGGCTCGTGAGAGCTGAGCCCGTCAGCTCTAGTGAGCCGGGTGCAGCGAGCTTCCGATGTACACCGAAGCCAGGATGGCGAATACGAAACCTTGGATGAAACTCACGCCGACTTCGAAGCCGGTGAAGGCAATGAGTCCGACAAATGAGCCCGCCCAGGCAAACGGCTGAATAATGAAACCGGTGAGGCCATCGAACAGCTTTGAGAACGTGCCGATGGTCAGCACGCCGAAGGTCACCAACAAGATGTGACCGGCGAGCATGTTGGCAAACAAACGAACGGCGTGGCTGAGAGGGCGAGCAATGAAGGTCGAGAACAACTCGATGAAGCCCACGAAGCCGCGCATTGCGGGGTTTTCGATGCCCGGCGGCCAGATGATGTCTTTGACGTATTTGAAGCCGTGATGCTTGATGCCCACTGCGACGAACATGACCCATACGGTCAAAGCAAAGATCAGCGGACCAGCCATGCGAGCATTGCCCGGCATGTGGAAGAACGGGATGACTTCGAAGATGTTGCCCAGCGCAATGAACAAGAACAGCGTGGTGAGCAGCGGCACATATGGCTCATAGCCGTGGCCGATGCCGGGCTTGGCAATTTGTTCTTCTACGAACTTGACAATGCCCTCGGCCAACACTCGCAGCTTCGATGGCTTGTCGGGCGATCCGCCCTTGGCCATCAGGAACAAGACAACAACGACGGTGAAACCAATCGCTGCGATCAGTCCGATCTTGTTGAAAGCAAAGGCTGTGTCTTCGCCAAAGATCGCTGGCCATTCGACCAGGTTGCGTGGTGGCGGAAACGGAACCGCTGACTTGGCCTCGTCGGCTTCGACAAATGCAATGAGCGCGTTCATGGCGATGACACGGACTCCTTCTTAGAGGTATCGGCGACGCCGGCACCGGGCTTGAGGCCCGGGTAGGCGAGGCTTCCAGAGATATAGCGGAGCTCCCAAAAGAGCAGCCCCAGGTGAGTGATGATGATGGTTACGCACAGCACAACCAAATCGATCCAACTTTGGTTGCGCACCAGCAACACGGCCGCAGCCACAATTGCCATGCGCAACAAGAAACCAAGGCCCGAGCCGCCAGCCAATGCTGCGAACGAAATCCGGGCGGTGACCTGCATGATCCAGGCCGACAAGAAGAAGTTGACCATGACGATTGCCAGGCCGTAGGCGACCGAGTAGGCGCCAGCTGCGTCGGCAAACAGATATCCGATGCCTACGCCGATCGGGGCGATGATGAGGCCCCGCTTGATCATGTCGAGCACGACCTGCATGACCGGCGATTCGCCGTCGAAACGACTCAACAGTGGGTTCGCTTCGTTGACCTCGACCCCAAACGAGTTGCTCATGATTGGGAGCCTTGGCTTGTGCGCTTTGTGGTGCGACTGGCGCGGTCGGCGTTTTGGGTTTCCATTTGGGCTTGGTACTGCAGGTAGATGCTGTACCCGGCGCCTATGAAACCAGCAATGGCGAAGATGAGTGTGAATAGCGGCACGATGCCGAACACGTAGTCGATCCAGAAGCCCAAACCTGCGGCTGCCAATGCAGCAACAACGAGTTCGTAGGAACCGGTGCTGTGGTGCATTGCACCAACCAGTTCTCGTCCGATCTCGCGTTCGGGCGGAAGTGACACTGAGACCTCTGCGTGCAGGTAGCGGCTAAGAATCTTGGCAGCTACGCGTAACGGAGACCCGAAGGACCCCTACGCACCCACTTCGACATTTGTGAATCTATCTACAAAGTCCTCTGTGGCGCCACATTTGAACCGAATTTGTCTTGATTTGTTTATCGAAGTGCCGACATGGAGACGCCGATAACCGATACTGGCGCAATGGCCCCGACCACGACTGAGCTCAGCCCCTACGGCTGGTTCGCAACGCTCTGGCCGGTTGCGGTGCTCTTTCACCTGGCGGGCAACGACTTCAACCTGCTCAGCCTGACCACTGTTGGGTTCCTTCAGATTCCCTTTCTGTTTGCCGCGATCGCCATGTTGCTTCGGCCGTCGCCCGCCATGGCACTGCTGCTGGCCGGGACCCACGTGCCAGTGGTGATCGCCAAGCTGCCGGTCGTTGGCAACCACGAAGTGTTGTTGTTGCTGATGCACATTGCCGTGATCTTGGCCGTTGCCACTCGCGGCAAGGACTGGCTCGCCGCCGTGGTGCCACCTCTGCGCTGGGTGTTGTTGATTGCCTATTCGGCAATTGCGTTCTCGAAACTCAACAGCAGCTTCGTTGATCGTTCGGTCAGTTGCGCCGTGGTGTTCGCCGACGAACTCGGTGACTGGGTCAATGTGTCGGTCAGCGGTTCGGCGGCACTCTCCGCGATGGTCATTGCAGGTGTGTTGGTTACCGAGATCTCGATTCCCATCATGTTGATGACTCGTCGACTCCGACGGTTTGGGGTCGTCGTCGGTCTTTGCTTTCACACGCTGTTGGCGCTTGAACCAGTCGGGCACGTTCTCGACTTCACGTCCGTCCTGTTCGTTTTGTTCTGCCTATTCCTGACCCCACCGACATCGGCGGCGCTCTCAACCGCCATCAATCGTGTGAAGCAGTCAGCAGGCACTACCCGCATCGCAGCGCTGCTAGTGGTGATGGTCGGCGGCAACATCGTGACCTACCGGCTCCGCGTGGCTGGCTATGACGCACCCCGGTGGCTCTTCGACTACCCGTTCTTCTTGGCCTACGCCGGCTTCATGCTCTGCACCGTGACGCCAGCGACGCGACGGCAACCCACGGCGCCAAAGTTGGCGTTGCGGACAGCCCCGGCCATGGCGGTCGTGGTCTTGCTGACATCGCTCAACGCCGTATCGCCCTATGTCGAACTGCGCACCGCAGGCGCGTTCAACATGTATTCGAACCTGATGGTCGACGACGGCCGCACGAACCACTTCTTGTTGCCGGGCACACTGCCGCTGCGAGACGCACCGAACCTGTATGCGTACACCGCCGAGCCGGGCAGCCGCATCGGCCTCGACGTGTATGACCAGGCGGGGCTTGTGATCCCCGAAGCCAATCTGGCGCAGTGGGCCAACATATTTCCCGACCTCGACGTCGCCGCGCAGCTTGTGCGCGGCGATGGTGCCCCCACCACGATTGGGGTGCAGGATCTGGCCGCCGACGTCAATGCATCGGACAGCCTGATCGAACGAATCGCGTACATACGGGCGATCGATGCCGAGGGACCCACCAGCTGCCTGCGCTACTGGGGCGCCGCTCACTAACTAACGCTTATGCGTTGACAGCGTCATGTTGCGCCGATCAATGCTCTCTTGTGGAAGCCATGTCCGACGGCGATGCTGTCTCAGCAGCAACGACAGTCCTAAAAGAAATCTACGGCGAATAACGAGAAGCTTCACCCGGTATCCGACGCCAGACCGCACGTTCTGCGGGGGACGCGATCCGAGCACAGCGTCGAGGTTGATGGCGGTGAACCAACCACCTAAAACCAGGTGATCATATGGTCGGGTTGCCGGCGGCGGTAGACGCAAAGCCGGTGTGGTCCTTGTAGAGCACAGTCGGGCTGCCGCTGGCGGAAGACGCGAAGCCGGTGTGGTCCTTGTACAGCACAGTCGGGCTGCCATCAGCGGTGGACGCAAAGCCGGTGTGTTCGAACGATTGGATGCCCTTGGGGATTGTCATGTGTTGTGCCTCTGCTGGTTGCTGTTAGGACAGCTGCCAGGTTGGCCGCCGTATGGGCCAAGTGTGTCATGGCTCCCGACAGTGCTATGTCGCAACAGCGACACCTCGGCAGTGGCCTCGTCACGCCCGATCCTTCTTCCACCCATGGTCCCCATCGACGAGCTGATGCCAGACGTGCTTCACAACACCGAGCAGTACGCCCCTTCGATCGATTAACGCAACGGTGCTTTCTTCTCTGGGCCTATGTGCACGATCGAACTTCCAGGTCAGGCTGTTCCGGATATCGAACGTGGTGGACTCGGTGGGTGACGACTCCGCTCCTGAAAGCATGTACGCCCCAGGTGCGAATGCGCCACTGCGTTCTTTGCGGACGCAGCGGTAGTCAACCGGCACCGATTGCTGTCAGCGGTCCCGGTAGACGTCGCGGCGATGGCCCACGCGCACGACATGAATAACTAGACGAGCATCAATGACTTCGTAGACGATCCGGTAGTCCCCAATTCGCACCCGATACGCAGAGTCCTCCCCGGTCAGCTTCGTGCAGCCTGGCGGCCGAGGTTCGTCTGCCAGCAGATCGATGGCAGCACGGACCCTCTGTTGTTCTTGGCGAGGGAGTTTGGCGATCGCTTTAACCGCTCGGCGGGCGATCTCGACCTTGTATCGGCTCACTCGAGCCCCAGCATCGCCTTCACTTCGTCCCACGGCACGTAGTCGTCGTCCGTTCGTGCTGCGTCGAGTTCTCGACGATCGTCAACGTCGTCTGCGATGTCGACGAGGCGATCGAACGCTTCGGAATCGATGATCACAGCGATGCGCCGGCCTCGACGGGTCACCGAGACTGGCGCACCAGAGCGACGGGACTCCTCGATCACCTCGGCCAATCTGTTTCGTGCTTCACTCACCGCAACTTCGGTCATGTGCCAATCGTACATTTGGGGGTATTCTGCCGCAACTCTCCTGCACGACCACCGTGTCTTGGCCTGTACGTGTCGTGGATATCACCGTCAGCATGCGAGTCGCCTGACCAAGCGCTCACGCGGGCGACCTTCCACAGCGACTGCGATACGACGGCTCATCATCGATTACATCGGCCACTACAACACCCACAGATCAACAACTACCAAGCACCCGACACGACCAGCAGCCAACGACTCCGCCGCATGTGCCGTCGGTGTACTTCACAAGATCAGCCTCCACCATGGATCGCCGACTACTGGATGGGCGTCAAACCAGCTGAGGCGTACTTGGCGATCGCGCTATCGCTGGTGACGAACTCTTTAGACTCAGTGAGCGCCTGCGAGATCAACAGCCGATCGAACGGATCGCGATGGAGCAACGGCAAGGATCGCAACATCATTGCGTGAGCCGCCGGGACCGTGGATTTTTGTGTGTAAGTGGGGTGGTCCTATCGGTCCGCGACTTGGTGTCGTGGGCCGGGAAGGATCTTTAGATGAATTCGAATGCAGGAACTGAACAGGAGTCGGCGGCGCCAGCGGAGCTGGTGTTGCCTCCTGATGCCAGTCTGGCGTTAGTGGCTGATCAGCTAGTCGCCCAGGCCCGCACTGATGGCGTCGCTTTAACGGGCGAGGGCGGGTTATTGACCGGTCTGATCCAACGCGTGCTCCAAGGTGCGTTGGAGGCCGAGATCAGTGAGCATCTGGGCTATGAACCTCACGCGGTTGATGGCCGCGGGTCAGGCAACTCGCGCAACGGGTATTACGCAAAGACGGTGCGAACCGAGATTGGTGATGTGCGCGTCAATGTGCCTCGCGATCGAAACGGCGACTTCGAACCCGTCACTGTGCCGATTGGTCAGCGCCGGTTGTCGGGTCTTGATGCCCAGGTCATCTCGCTGTACGCGAAAGGTTTAACGACCGGCGATATCGCAGCGCATCTGTTCGATGTGTATGACCAGGCAGTTGATCGTTCCACGATCAGCCGCATCACCGGCGCCATCATTGATGACATGAACAGCTGGCAGAGCCGACCGCTCGATTCGGTGTATCCGGTGGTGCTAGTCGACGGAATCCGGATCAAGATCCGCGACGGCACCGTCACCAACCGCACTGTCTATGTGGCGATGGGCATCAACATGGACGGCACGCGCGACATTCTTGGGCTCTGGGTCGGGCCGACTGGCGGCGAGTCACCAAAGTTCTGGTTCAGCGTGATGACTGAACTCAAAAACCGCGGCATCGTCGATGTCCTGGTCCTTTGCTGTGACGGACTCAAAGGCCTGCCAGACGCTGCACGAGCGACCTGGCCAATGGTTGACGTGCAGCTGTGCGTTGTGCATTTGGTCCCGAACTCGCTGCGGTACGCGTCGAAGAAGCACTGGGGCCCAATCACAAAACAGCTCAAAAAGATCTACACCGCACCCGGTCTTGATGCTGCTGAGCAGGCCTTCGACGAGTTCGCCCAGGAGTGGGAGAGCTTGTATCCGGCGATGATCAAATCGTGTCGTGACACCTGGGAAGACTTCATCCCGTTCCTCGAGTTCCCAGTCGCGTTACGCAAAATCGTGTATTCCACGAATGCGATTGAGTCGCTGAACGCCAGGTTCCGAAAGGCAGCTGTGCGACGGGGTCATTTCCCGACCGAGCAATCAGCGCTCGAAGTGCTGTATCTCGTGTCGATCGAACGGAGAAAGAATCGGACAAACCCGACTGGACAAATCAACGGGTGGAAGTCGATACTGAACGCCTTAACCATGCATTACGGCGACCGTCTAGTCGCAGCTAACCAATAACCATGACCACCCTGCTTACACACATGGTGCAGCAGTCCCTCATCGACGTGGTGCTGCCATTCGGGTCAGTCACTCGTGCCGGGGCCATCGCCTCGTGGGCCTGGTCCGCCTCTGTTGCCTATGGAGGTGCGGGCTCGTTTGATGGCGTTGCCTATACCTAGGGTGAGTATGCCGATGGCGCAGCCGATGCCGCCGTCACGTCACGCCCCCATCACGGTCGGGTCCGCGTCTTGCATGTATGCGTTGAGTGCATGGCTTGCTGCGCCGTCTGCTGCGCCGGCGACACACGCGCCGAGCAGTGTTGCGGGTGCGAACGCACCAAACAGGCCGCCGAGCAGGATGGACCCAGCAACACAGTCACCGTTGATGGCGTTGTCGCCGAAGGGGCCTTTCCAATCGAAGTCGCCTTCTTGGCAGGCCCACATGCCGATCATCATTCCCATGATCATCCCCTGCACCATGAGCTCGGCGTATTCCATCATCACGGCCTGACCAGCCGGGTCAGACCATGTTGTGGGGTTGTTGGCGGCGTAGCTGTAGTGGTTCCAACCAGCAGTGGATGGTCCGCCAGGTTGGATGGGGTCATAGGCCATGAACGAACCAAGTGCAGGGTTATAGGCCCGAGCCCGCAAATGAACCAGACCGGTGGCGTCGGTTTGTTCACCCGCGAACCCGAACACACTCGTGCCGGTGTTGCGGGGTTCACCAAACACCGTGAACGCGCTACTGCTGGTCACCGCGCCCGTCAGGTCCGTGCTGTAACGCACCGAACCAACCCCATCACGATGCAACCAACTGTCGTTATCACGCAGCACGCCACCGCCAGGCAGGTGCAGGTAGTTGTCACCAGCACCAGTAGAGATCAGCGTCCCGTAACCGGTGCGGTCCCAAAGCTGATCCGCGGCTTCTCGAGCGGTGGTTGCAGCGAGTGCGGTGGCGGCGGTGGGTTGCAGGCTTCATTGGGTTGGTGATCGGTTCTTTGCCAGCAGCAGTGTTAGCGAAGTCCTTGCCAGCGCGCTCTTCATCTACCCGGCCGTCGCCGGCGTATGTGTTGCCTCGACGACCGCTGAGCTGTACCTGCTCCGCGGAACCCCCCGCCGGACGCGAACCGCTGATCTATCGACACGCGAATTCGGCGACTACGCCAACACCAGCGATCAGATAGCCATGGCCGCAACGTTCGTGGCTGCGGTGTTGGTTGCAGCGTGGGCCGCGCTATCGGTCGATGCCGCGCAACGGTCCTGGGTCACCTGCCTGGCCATCGTGGCCGCGATTGTCGTGGCGGCTGCACACCTGATGCAACGTCGGGTGGTGCAGCGCCGCCGCCCAGCGGTCTCATCCGAGCTGCGAGAAGCCGATGATCTATTGCGTTCGCTCGCGGCGAGTCGCGGCATCGCCCGACCCGCGATCTCGTTTGGCTTTGTCACCCTCGGACTCGCCCTCGCCCCCACCGAACACCAGGGATTCGAGGCGCTCGCTTGGCTTGTCGGGCTGGGCTGCTGGTGGTTCAATCGCGGACTTGGTATCGACCGATTCATTGCCAAGCAACTTCAACGCACATCGGCGCGCAGTGCATGATTCTGCGAGTTGACACATCGTTTGCGCTACCGGTCTACGAGCAGATCCGGGTTCAGGTGACCCGCATGGCCGCAGCTGGCACGCTTCCGGTGGGTGCGCGGCTTCCGGCGATCCGGCAGCTGGCATCGGATCTGGGTATAGCGAAAGGCACGGTGGCCCGGGCCTACGAACTACTCGAAGCGTCCGCGGTGGTCGATAGCCGTGGTTCCAAGGGCACCTATGTTCGCGAACTGGCCAGCGAATCGGCGACCAACACTGCAGCACTCGCCGAAGCAGCCGAAGCCCTCGTTGTTGTCGCTCATCAGTCTGGCGCCACGCTCGAAGCGGCGACCGCAGCGCTGCGGGCATCGTGGACGAGCTTCGGAAACTGATCCACCGGCGCCCAGCCGGGGCGGCCGAACACATAACCAGCACGCTCTCGCCACGAGCGTGCGTGGCGCACATCTCGCGCCATCGCCCGCCATTCGTGGGTTGCGACCTTTAGCGGGTTGAAGGTGTCTATGTTCTCGGTGAGTCCGTAGCGAGCCCGCTCGACCTCGGGCTCGAACGTGCCGAAGAGTCGATCCCAGATGATCAGGATGCCACCGTAGTTGCGGTCGAGATACTGCGGGTTGGCGCCATGGTGGACTCGGTGATGCGACGCGGTGCTGAGAAGACGTTCGGCGGTGTCGGGAAGCCGGTCGATCGTCTCGGTGTGCACCCAATACTGATAGAGCAGGTTCAGCTCACCGGCTCGAGCGACCTGCGAGGGAGAAAAGCCGAGCGCAAACAGCGGCATGTACACCCAATGCGTGATGAAGCCGGTCCACGACTGGCGCAGGGCGGTGGACAAGTTGTAGCGCTCGCTCGAATGGTGATTCACGTGAGAGGCCCACAGGAGTCGGTGTTCGTGACTCAGCCGATGATTCCAGTAGTACGCAAGATCCCATGCGACGACCGCCAGCAGAAAACTGCCGCGACTCGAACCCAGCCGAGCAATGCGGCGGGCGTAGAGACCCGAGTCAGCGGGTTTGAAGGCCTTGCCGGCGAAGCCGTTGATGACCAGGCTGCCGAGGCCCATCGCCATGCTGGTCGCGGCGTCGCGTGTCTCGTAGCCAACCGGGGCATCGACGTTTGTCTGCTGGGTCGGGTCATCGAGCTCGACGGTGTCTCGGCGGCGCAACGCCACGTACTCGATGGCGATCGTGGCCAGAAAACCAGGTATCGCCGCACGCGTGGCATTGCCGCCGACGAGTTTGCGGACAACAGTGCTGATTCCCACCCATTCACTGTAGACCCGCGTGCCGTGACCACTTCCCGCGGGTTGCTCTTTGTCGTTAGTTACGGGCGATCTTTTCGAGCTGACGCTGCGAGATCGCACCGTCGCGCAGCACCAAGATGTTCCCGTCGTGATCGACCCGAGCCACCGTTGAGGCTTGCCCTTCGCAGCGGCCACCGTCGATGGTGACTGCGACATCACCGTCGAGCCTGCGTGCAGCCTCTTCGGCTTCGGTCGGTGTGACTTCGCCGCTGATGTTGGCACTGGTGGTTGCCAGCGGGCCGACCGCCAGGGCGAGCATGCGCACGAAGGCACTGTTCGGGCAGCGAACGCCGACGGTTCCGTCGTCTCGGCCAATCGACTTGTCCGCTTCGTCGAGGCGGTTCAGCACCAAGGTCAGCGCGCCGGGCCAGCAGCTGTCGACGACCCGACGTTCGTATTTGTTCAGCGCAGCGAATTCGGTGGCTTGGTCCACGTCGCCGACAAGCACGGCAATCGACCGCTCGGCGGGCCTGCGCTTGAGCGCGAAGATGCGATCGAGAGCCTGACGGTCACCGGCACGGACGGCCAGTCCGTAGACCGTGTCGGTCGGTAGCACGATCGGCTGGCCGCGTTCGATCGCCAGGATCGCTGCTGCGAGTCCACTTGCGTCCGGCTTCATGGTTTGTGGGCGACAAGCGCCCGGTCGCGCTCGGCGAGATCGCGGTGCACCTCGACGTCGACGTAGCCCCGGGCCGACGCCAGCTCGGCAGCCACGTCGAGTTGCGTCTCGCCCAGTTCCAGAACCAGCACTCCCCCGCTACGCAACCAATCGAAGGCTTCGTCGATGAGGACCTGCGCGTCTTCGAGTCCGGTCGGGCCGGCAAACAAGGCGCTGGTTGGTTCCCACTTGGCCACAACCGGCGGGAGTTCTTCGTGGTCGGCGATGTAGGGCGGGTTCGAAACAATCACGTCGAATTGACCCCGACGTTCTCGGGGCAGCGCGTCGAACCAGTCGCCGTGGCGAATCTCGACCCGCTCCGCCGGGCGCCCGAGGCCTGCAGCGTTGGCGCGAGCTGCCGCAACAGCTTGCTCGCTGTTGTCGGTACATATGACCTGTACGGATTTGTGCTCGGCAACCAGCGACAGACCAATGCAGCCACTTCCGGTGCCCAAGTCGGCAGCCAGTGGCGCGCGGCCCTGCACGGTTGCTTTGGGCAACTGTGCGAGTGCGAGGTCGGCAACGCCTTCGGTCTCGGGCCGCGGGATGAGTACGCGTGCATCCACGGCGAGGTCGAGTGTGCGAAATCCCCAACGGCCGACCACGTACTGGAGCGGTTCGCCTGCCAACCTTCGCTCGAGCATCGAGTCGAAGTGGGCCACGCCTCGTTTAGTTGCGAACTCGCTGAGCGTCAGCGCGAATTCGCCGGGTTCTGATCCCGAGGCTTCTTCGACGATGCGGCGGGCATCGACGGCCGCAAACTCTTCACCGATCGCTTCGAGCCGGCCCCGTGCTTCGTCGTAGAAGGCGCGCCACGTTATGCCTTGGCCAACGGCTTCTTCGGCCACGAAGCAACTCAGTCTTCGTTGGCCGACAGCTGTTCGGCCCGTTCGTGCTGCATGAGCGGGTCGACCATCTCTTCGAGCGCCCCAGCGATGACCTTGTCGAGCTTGTACACGGTGAGTCCGATTCGGTGATCGGTAACCCGATTCTCTTTGTAGTTATAGGTGCGAATCTTCTCGCTGCGACCCCCGCCGCCGATTTGACCCTTGCGTAGATCGCTCGCTTCGGCTGCCGCCTTGTCTTGTTCTTGCTGCAGGAGTCGGGCCCTCAATACTTGCATGGCCTTTGCCTTGTTTTGCAGCTGGCTTTTCTGGTCTTGCATCGAGACTTGCAGGCCCGTGGGTTTGTGGGTGATGCGTACCGCCGAGTCGGTGGTGTTCACCGACTGTCCGCCGGGGCCCGATGCCCGGTACACGTCGACCTGCAAGTCACGTTCGTTGATGTCGACCTCGACTTCGTCCGCCTCGGGCAGCACCGAAACGGTCGCCGACGAGGTATGCACTCGGCCTTGCGACTCGGTGACCGGCACGCGCTGCACCCGATGCACACCGCCTTCGTACTTGAGATGGGACCAGACGGCGTCGCCCTTGAGCAAGAAGGTCACCGTCGAGAAGCCGCCCATATCACTCTCGTTGGTATTCAACATCTCTTGGCGCCAACTCTGGGCCGAGGCATAGCTGCGGTACATCTCGAACAGATCACGAGCGAAGAGGTTGGCTTCCTCGCCACCTTCCGCACCGCGAATCTCAACGATGACATTGCGGCCGTCGTTTGGGTCCTTGGGAATCAGCAGTTCGTCGAGGCGCTCAGCCGCATCGGCCGCCAGCGTTTCCGCGTTAGTGATCTCGTCGGCCCAGAGGGCGCGGTCGTCGCCGGCGCTCTCAGTGTGCATCTCTTTGGCATCGACGATGTCTTGCTCGGCGGTTCGCAGCTCGTCGATACAAGCAACGATGTCGCCCAGCTCTTTGTACCGACGACTTACCTGGGCGAACAGCGTGAGGTCCTTGACCAGTTCGGGGTCGGCGAGCTGCTGTTCAACTTCGTGGAATTCGCGTTCAAGCTCGTCATGGAGTTCACTCACCATGCAAACCTACTACCTGCTTATCAATGCACCGACCACGATCGCCTAGGACACGAGTCGGCAATACATGCCGAACGCCTCGACGACCATCCATCACCGCCCGCGCCGCTGTCGAAAACCGCCATTGCGGACCAAAGGAGTGCCGATCTCCGCCGTCGAGAGGGCGACGCATCTGGCCGCCGGTCCGCCACAGCGGCATCACCGACCAGCGTCCTAGTCACGATGGCAGCTGTAGAACCAGTCTTGCTCGCCAGCTGGTGGGTCGAGCCCAATGAGATCGGTGATCGGCGTTGCCTCGGTGGTGTCGGAGCCGTCGGCGTTTGGTTGGCGCCACCACGCTCGGGTCAACTGGCTGCATTGGTCTTGCGTGAGCCCCAGAACCATCGGCCCGTGGATTCCAATCACCCCAATCGTCGACTCGACTTCCTCGAAAGAGATCGACCGCGGGGGTTTGGTTCGCAGCAGGTGACTATCGGCCAGCTGGCTTGACCGTTCGATATCGCAGTTCCAGTCGAGCAGTTCGAGATCGCTAGCCACAAACTCTCCGCCTGCGCGTTCGAAACCAATAGCCGGAAACGGGAAGCGGCCATCGTGCAGGCCCCGCACCGTGGGAGCCTCGCCCGAGACCACGATGCGATCGCCTTGGACCTCAATGGTGGTGATCCCGCAACTGAGATGCAGGGCAAGCGGCGATTGACCGGGGCGCACCGGCGGCGCAATCACGTAGGCGATTCCGACCCTGAATGGCACGCCGTGCACGCACGATCCGATGAGCACGTCGCCACCTCCCAGCGTGAATTGTTCTGGAGCGCAGGCCGCACAGAGTTCGCCGTCGCTGGCCTCCTCGATCTCCGCGTCGCCTTCGTCGTCGGGTAACGGAGCCGCAAAGTTGCTGGAACCACCAAGCCCTTCGGTCTCGAGCACGGGGCCGCGGCGCTGCGAGCCGCCCGGAATTGCTGGTTTGGTGAGCTCCTCGTAGAGCACAACTTGGTCGCCGAACCGGATCGACTCTGCGACGTGGATCAGCGCCAGCGTCGACGAAATCTGGGTACCGGGCACGGACTCTCGACACCAGATGATCGCCCGAGACCGGGTCCCGAGCTCAAACTCGGCGAGCACGGCGCCTTGGCCGAGCAGGTCGGTGAGTTGCGGGTCAGGGTCTGGAATAGCTGTTGCCGTCGGCGCCACGGTGGGCACTGCGGTTGGGATCGCAGTCGGTGTCACAACCGGAACATCTGCGCCGACCGAGCTGCTCGACTGGCCAAGGGTGAATGCGCCGACGAGTGCTGCGATTGCCGCGCCCACGACGACAAGTGCCCGCCAGTTCGGTCGGCTCGGTGGAATTCCCGAGCCGCTAAGGCCGCGGCTGGTCTGGTCGACACCGACGTCTTGGGTGATCAGCGTCTCGTTCTCACCGTCCATGGCTGGAGGCTAGTACGGGCCAAGTCGTGGCTTCTTTCCCAACCAGCTTTCAGACGCTCTCGCCTCTGTGTGGCCTAGACCAGTTCGACGGCGATTCCGACCCACACCAGCACCGATGCAAATGCGATCGCGTCGCGAGGTTTCGCGAACCAGAACCGCACCGCAAGCACCAGGTACAGCGCGGGCACAACGACGACGAGCACGAGAAACCAAGCTTGGGTCGATACTTTGGCGAGATCGGTGAGGCCATGCCAGGCAATGACGGCCGCCATTACGACGACTCCCAGCGAGTGAGACAGTTGAAACCGATCCAAGCGTCGAACAGCGTGAACTGCACGTTTGGGTCTATGCCGAGTCCACCGGTTTCAGACATCGCAGCGCGCACCTGTGGGTTGGTGGGCATCATGGGACCACCCTCGGGCGTCGACAAATGCGTCGAAGAACTCGGATCTAAGGCGACATTCGACGACATCGCAAACCGGGCCGGGCTGTCTCGCCGCACGCTCTTTCGCTACGTGGACACCAAGGAAGCCCTGCTCTTCATCCACCCCATTCTGTGGCTCGAGATCTTCGACGAGGCAGTGTTGGAGGTCGCGGACAAATCGCTGCGCGACCGCACCATGTACGCGGCTCGAAAAATTAGCGAGCATATCGACGCCGATCCCGAGCCGGTCCGCCGAGCGATGCTTGTTGCGCTCGCTGACCCGGCAATGGCGCGTGGCCACGCAGATGTCACCCGTCGTTGGGTCGCCCGAATCGCCGCCGAAGTCCAAGGCGACGCCACCGACGCCGAGACCGCCTTTCGAGCCCGAGTCTTGGGAGCAGCAGTGATGGCCGTGATCGACGCTGCCCTCAACGAGTGGTTCACCACCGAGCCACAACCGCCACTTGTCGACCTGGTAGAGCGCGGGCTCGACTACCTCGCTCCTTTACTCTGACCCGACGGCGACACGCAACTGGAGGAATCCCCGTCGCTGATGTGTTCTCCCCTGGGATCGACACATTGGGTGAACACACTAGACATTCCATGGTTCGGGGCCGGTGACGAAAATAATTGGTATTCGCGAGCGGGCGGCGACTGTTTCGACCAGTCGATGGCGGTCGCGATCGGGAAGCACGATCACGATCTTCGAGGCATCGTGCACCGCAGCGAGGTCAGCAGCGGCCGGGACCGCATCGAGATCGATACCTACCGTGCATGCGACCAAGACCCGCTCGCCTTCAGATGTCTGACCGAGCGCTGCGGCAATGGCAACATCTTTAATACCTTCCCGAGCTGTCAGCGGCTCAACGACATCGAGCGATTCCATCGCCACCAGGCTCGGGTCATCGAGTAGTTCACTTCGGACCCACCGTTCTCGGGCAAGGCGGTTGATGGGGTGCGGCTCGCCTCCACGGCGGCGACGGTCGAGGACTTGGCCGACGACATTGGTGAGCGCTTCGACCGGCGTCAAGTCTGGGTTGATCACCGCAAACGCGCCCTGGTCGTACGCGCCTACGCCGACGTCGAGTCGCTGTTCGGCCCCAGCACCCGTGACTCGGGCGACCTCGAGCCCGCGACATTCGCCGATGATGACGCCCCGTTCGACGATGACGTCGACGCCGTCGACATCGAGCAGTGCAGCGATTCGAGGCTCAAGGTCTGCTGCCACGACAGGCTCAGGTGCGGATGCTTCGGCGAGCTCCAGATCGGTGCCTCTAACCCGCCAAATAGTAGGTGAAGGTTCGAACAGCTGGGCCCGCCGAGCCACCGCCGCCGATTCGCTGTCCATAAGCACGTCGAGCGTTTCGGCGTTGTTTCGTGCGGCTAGCACGAGCGCCTGCCCAAACGAACGTTCGGGCGAGACTTCGACCAGCGTAGTCCAAACCCGGTCAGTTTCTAAAGCGGCCCCCCACGGCGTGGCATGGTCAACCCCGTCGGCGCGCCCAAAGTGGTCACGCGCCAAGCCACGAAGCTTGGCCCGCCAAAGCCCAGCCTGCTGTTCCGGAGTCAAAGCCATAGACCAGCCTAGGGCCAAGCAAGTCCAGCTTTGACCGGTTCGCCACAAGGCTAGAAAACAGGATAAGGCGCCTCAGGCGCCGAATCCGGACTCCTAGTGCCTAACGAGGTAGCGAAGCGGACCGGGACCGCAGACATGCAGGCCAGAAAACAGGATCGCGAGCCCCAGCGAGTGATCCGGACTCCTAGTGCCTAACGAGGTAGCGAAGCGGACCGGGACCGCAGACATGCAGGCCAGAAAACAGGATCGCGAGCCCCAGCGAGTGATCCGGACTCCTAGTGCCTAACGAGGTAGCGAAGCGGACCGGGACCGCAGACATGCAGGCCAGAAAACAGGATCGCGAGCCCCAGCGAGTGATCCGGACTCCTAGTGCCTAACGAGGTAGCGAAGCGGACCGGGACCGCAGACATGCAGGCCAGAAAACAGGATCGCGAGCCCCAGCGAGTGATCCGGACTACCCCTACTCTTCTTCAGATGCAGCTGCTGCAGCGGGTGCTGCGTCTTCGGCGTGATCGTCGTTTGCTGCTGGAGCGGCTGCGGCCTCGTCGGCTGCGGCCTTGCCCTTGCGGCGTCCGTAACGCTTCTCAAAGCGCTCGACGCGACCAGCGGTATCGATGATGGTCATCGTGCCGGTGTAGAACGGGTGGCTCGCGGCTGAGATTTCCACCTTGGCGAGCGGGTACTCGACACCATCGACGTCGGTGGTCTCTTCGCACTTAATGGTCGAACGGGTGATGAAGCTGGTGCCGTTCTGGGTGTCAAGGAAGACAACGTCGCGGTACTCAGGATGAATATCAGGCCTCATGGGAACGTCTTTCTGGGTTGTCCTTCACCTTTCTGACGATTTTCGGGCACTAAGTGCACCCAAAACCGTCAGAAACGCGAAGGCGTGGCGGTGGAGAGCTTAGGGGAACGCGAGATCGACTCGGCGGGCCGGCGAACCAGCACCGCCGAGCCGGGAAATCACTTGAGGTCGACCTGGGCGCCGGCCTCTTCGAGGGCGGCCTTTGCCTTTTCAGCATCTTCCTTGCTGGCGCCTTCGAGAACAGCCTTGGGGGCAGCCTCGACGAGCTCCTTGGCATCTTTGAGGCCAAGACCAGTGATGGCCCGGACTTCCTTGATGACAGCAATCTTCTTTGCGCCTTCGGCGATGAGCATGACGTCGAACTCTGACTGCTCTTCGCCGCCATCGCCGCCATCGCCGCCACCAGCAGGTGCTGCTGCAGCCATGGCAACCGGAGCTGCTGCGGTGACATCGAACTTCTCTTCGAATGCCTTGAGCAGTTCGCTCAGCTCGAGGACGGTCATGCCCTCTATCGTCGTTAGGACGTCTTCAACCGTGGACATAATCAGTCCTCCTTGTCGTCGGTATCTTCGGAGTCAGCAGCTGCTGGCTCTTCGGTCTGGTCAGATGCGGCAGCATTATCAGAGTCGGTCGACTCTGAAGGTGCGGCATCTTCCGGTGCAGCCTCAGCTGCGTCGGTTTCTTCGGCAGCAGGCGCTGCATCGTCGGCCGGCGCCTCGTCGGCAGCAGCAGGTGCGTCATCGGGAGCTGGGTCATCGACGGTTGGGGCTGGTTCGGCACTCGGATTGGCGCCGCCCTTTTCGATGAGCGCATGGGTGAGCTGTGCGAGCTTGGTCGGCATTGCGTTGAGCAACCGAGCGAACTGCGAAAGTGGAGCTTGGAGCAACCCGGCGAACCCGGCGAGCAGTTCTTCGCGAGGTGCAACCTTGGATAGTGCAGTGATGTCGTCGGCGCCGATAGCGGCTCCGTCCATGACGCCACCCTTGATCACCAAGGCCTCGTTCTCTTTGCGGAACTCGGTCAATGCCTTTGACAGCGCTACTGGATCAGCCTGACCACCCTCGGGTGGATACGCAAACGCAAGCGCGGTTGGACCGGTCAAGTGGCCGTCGATGTCGACACCGACGCGCTCCGCAGCGAGTTTGGTGAGCGTGTTCTTGTAGATCTTAAACTCGCCGCCAGCATCTTTGAGCGCAGCTCGCAGCTCGGCTTGGGCGGGCACGTCGAGGCCGCGGTATTCGGTGACAACGACGGTGCCAGCTGTTTCGAGCTTGCCGGCGATCTCGTCGACCTTTGCGGCCTTGTCTGGATTTGGATTATCCATGTGCGCCTCTCTGGCGGGTGATCAGGTTGCGAAAAAGAAACATGAGCGTGTGCTCTGCGCCAGCCAAGACGGCGACGAAAGGGCAACACGCTCGAGTGAGCAGTTGTCTCCTCGTCGGGCGAACCCTGCTGGGTTCTTTGAGCTCGCTTGAGCACCTGATGTCTATGGCGACGATGTAATTGTCTGCGAGATGCTAGCGGGGCGAGGACCAGTCCCCACCCCGCGCGCGGCGCGAGTGTCTGGGATCAGGTGGCGTAGGTGCCGTGATCGACGCGGATGCCGGGGCCCATCGTCGAGGACATGCCGACCTTCTTGATGTAGCGGCCCTTGGCCGTTGCTGGCTTGACTCGCTGGATTTCTTCAATGACAGCAGCCAAGTTGGTGGTGAGATCTTCGCTGCTGAAGCTGACCTTGCCAATAGGCACGGCGAGGTTCGCATTGCGATCAGCACGGTATTCGACGCGACCGCCCTTGAACTCAGCGACTGCCTTAGCAACGTCCATGGTCACAGTGCCGGTCTTTGGGTTCGGCATCAGGCCACGCGGTCCGAGCGAGCGACCCAACTTACCAACCGTCGGCATCATGTCAGGAGTAGCGATGGCAACATCGAAGTCGAGCATGCCGCCCTCGATTTCGGCAGCGAGATCTTCGGCGCCAACCAAGTCAGCACCAGCGTCGCGTGCAGCAATAGCGGCCTCGCCCTGAGCGAACACGGCAATGCGCACGTTGCGGCCGGTACCGGCCGGAAGTGCAACCGTGCCACGCAGCGCTTCTTCGGTCTTGCGAGGATCTATGCCCAGTCGCAGAACAAGCTCAACGGATTCGTCGAACTTTGCCGGTGCGAGGCTCTTGACGAGGTCGATCGCTTCTTCGGGGGTATGCAGTCGATCTCGGTCGAACCGCTTAAGTGCATCGTGATAACGCTTGCCAGCCATTGTTTCCCTTTCGGTACCTCGGTTGAAACCACGGTGCCGGAGCGAGGTGCTCTCCGGGCAGTGGGAGTCGGCGCCGAGCGCCGGGTTTGCATTCAGCTGATCGGCGCCCGTCCGCAGCAGCGACAGAGCGACGCGAATCGCTGATTGCGAGAAATACGGTCAGACGACTCGCAGGCCCATGGATCGGGCAGTGCCTTCGACCTGCAGCCGGGCCTGTTCGATGTCGGCGGTGTTCAAGTCAGGAAGTTTGATCTCGGCGATCTCGGTGACTTGTGCGCTGGTCACGGTGCCAGCCTCTTCGCGGCCGGGCTCTTGAGCTGCCTTGTCGAGACCCGCAGCCTTTCGAAGCAAGAACGCAGTTGGTGGCGTCTTGGTGATGAAGGTGAACGATCGGTCTTCAAAGATCGTGATCTCGACCGGAACGATCTGGCCTCGTTGGCCTTCGGTCTTTGCGTTGTATGCCTTGCAGAAGTCCATGATCTGCACGCCGTGGGGACCAAGTGCGGTACCAACCGGGGGTGCTGGCGAAGCCTCGCCGGCGGGGATCTGAATCTTTACGAGTGCGGCGACTTGCTTCTTGGCCATGAGTCTCTACTGCTTCTAAGGGCTACTTCTAAGGGAACGCAACGTGAGCTGCGGTATGAAATTCTTGGTTGGTGTGAACCAACAGCGACAGGAAAGTGTGCCGTCGTTTCATCGGCCGAACAACCTGCGGACGAAGAAGACCCAGGCCATAGCGACCCAGAGCGCTGCGACTATCTGGCTTGGTCACTCAGTGCCGTGACCGGGTGGCTCGCCGCAGCTCACCACATCGGACGGCCTTACAGCTTTGCGACCTGCGCGAATTCGAGTTCGACTGGAGTCTCACGTCCGAAGATGTTGACGAGTACTTTGACCTTGAGTTGGTCTTCGTTGAGTTCGATGACCTCGCCGCTGAAGTCAGCAAACGGGCCTTCTTTAACGCGGACCGTTTCGCCCATTTCGTAGAGCTTGCGGGTGCGGGTCTTCTTCTGATCAGCAGAAGTCGAAGCTTCGTCGTCGGACTTGACCTGCAAGAACGTTTCGACTTCGCGGCGTGGCAGCGGCGACGGCTTGGAGCCTTGACCCACGAATCCGGTGACACCAGGGGTGTTGCGGATCACGAACCACGAATCGTCGTCGAGGCGGCAGCGCACCAGCAGATAGCCGGGGAACATCTTTTTCTGGACAACGACCTTCTTGCCTTGGCGGAACTCGACGACGTCTTCCATGGGAATGACGACTTCGTGGATGCGGCCATCCATGTTCATGCTGGCAGTACGGGCTTCGAGATTCTGCTTTACTTTTTTCTCGTAGCCGGACTGGGTATGTACGACAAACCACTTGCCGGGCCGATCATATGGGCTGATGACTTTGGGGGCCTCGACGACCTCGCCGTTCTCGTCCACCTCGTCGAGCTTTTCGTAGATCAGCGCGTCTTCATCAACAACCTCGGGGGCTGCTTCGGTTTCAGGGGCTGCTTCGGTTTCGGGGGCTGCCTCGGTGTCGGGGGCTGCTTCGGCAGTGTCTCCAGCAGGGGTGTCTTCGGCCGGAGTCTCTTCGATCACGTCACTCATCGTTCGAACAACTTCACGACGCCTTCGCCAAGACCGAAGTCCATGCCCGCAACCAGTCCGGTAAACACAACGAGGAGTGCGAACACCACCAGCGAGTAGTTGATGACTTCTTCGCGGCTCGGCCACGACACGAGCTTAAGTTCTTTGCGGACCTCGCGGAAGAACTGCGCCGGAGGTGTACGCGGCTCACCCGATCCGGCTCGGGGCTCACGCTTTTGACGAACGGGTTCACCGTCGTCGTCGAGGAGGCCCTGCTTTTGGGCAAAGCGGCGGGTTTGTCGATTCAAGCTCGTCGTATCAGACATTGCCTTTGGACCTTCTTGGGTGTCTTGCGTTCGTAGGAGTTTGCAGGGCCGGTGGGGATCGAACCCACAACCTCCGGTTTTGGAGACCGGTGCTCTAGCCAGTTGAGCCACGGCCCTTCAACTTGACTACTCACACTATCTCTACCGCTCGCAATCGCCACGTCAGTTATGCCATCGGGGTTGCTAGCTGGCGTTGCGGCGTTCTTCGATATCGATGACGTCGGCGATGGGTCCATTGTCGGCAGGTGCCGTTGGTTCTTCGGTTGTGAACGACGACGGTCTCCACGCAACCAGGCCATCGCGCAGACGTGCTCGTGCCCGATGCAATCGCACCTTGGCCGCAGCTTCGCTGATTTCGAGTTCGTTGGCGATCTCTCGGTGACTCATGCCATGAACGTCGCGAAGCACAACGACGTTGCGCAGTCGTTCGGGCAGATTGTCGAGCGCTCGCCGCAGCCGCTGGCCCACAGCTCCGTTTTGCAGTGCGAATTCGGGATCGTTTGCTTCGCGTCGGTCGGCAAGGTCGATGACTGCATCGATGTCGTCGTGGCGAGAGTCTCGTTGGCGGCGACCCATGTAGGTCGACGCGCTGTTTGCCGTGATGCGATGGAGCCATGTCGAGAACCGGGCGTCCCCTCTGAACTTGCGCAAGCTGCGGAAGGCCCGAACATAGGTGTCCTGTACAACGTCGTCAGCATCGTGTTCGTTGCCGGTCAGACGCAGCGCCAACCCGTGCACCCGCTGATAGGTGGCTTTGACCAGTTCATCAAATGCGGCTCGGTCGCCCAGCTTGGCTTTGGCAATGAGATCTTTGAGCTCGTCTTCCACCACCGTGACTCTATACCCGGCGCGGTTTTACGCAAGCCTCGGCCAATCACTCGGCCGCGTCTGCAGCACTGGTGTTTACTGCCGTGTCCAGTTTCCAGGCAGTTGTCGCCCCACGGGCTGGCTACCCGAGCGTCAGGTAGCGAGCGGTCTCGACCGACCCTGCGAGGCCTTCACAGGCTCATCTGGTACAGCCAGATGGAAACACTTTGTAGCGCCAGACAGATTTGAACTGTCGACCTCTCGATTATGAGTCGAGCGCTCTCACCAACTGAGCTATGGCGCCCCGGAACAGATGAGCGTCAGCCTTGTCAGAGACAGTGCTGGACGCATCAAAACCGGATGGAGCTCCCTGACAGAATTGAACTGTCGACCTCTTCCTTACCATGGAAGCGCTCTACCGACTGAGCTAAGGGAGCAAGCGCATAAGGATGCCACGATAAGGCGCCTTGGCCAACCCTTTTTCTGGAATCCTGTGTGACAACTCTGATTCGGGCCACTGCAACTATGACAACAACCAAACCCACTCCTCAGGCGGTCTCCATCCGCGATGCCATCCGCAGCGATGCCGCCGAGCTGATGCGCATCTACAACCGCGAGGTTCTCGAGACCACAGCCACGCTCGATGCCGAGCCGCGATCACTCGAGGATCAAATTCGATGGCTCGATGAACGCAGCCTCGGCCACTGTGTCCTCGTTGCTGCTACCGACGATGGCTTGGCTGGCTTTGCGTCGCTGTCGCCGTTCAAGCTGCGGGCGGCCTACCGACCAACGGTCGAAAACTCCGTCTATGTCGACCTGGCCTTCCAACGCCGGGGAATCGGGCGCCTACTCATGGACGAGCTCGTCATCCGCGCCCGCATGCACGGGTTCCACTCGGTGATCGCCCGTATCGCCGACGGCAACCCTGGATCTATCGCGCTGCACGAAGTGCTCGGTTACAAAGTCGTGGGCGTCGAACGCCAAGTAGGCCGCAAGTTCGGCCGCTGGTTAGACGTCACCGAAATGCAACTGATGCTGTGATTCACCGTGTTTCACCGCTCCGGCCGGGCCGGCGTTCGCCGGACACGACGACAGCCGTTCCTGGTCGCCTCCTCCGTCGGCTCCGCCCACACAAGCCGAAAGCGCACCACGCCAGCACTCCCACTTGCATGCCAGCACTCCGGCCGGTCCGGCGCTCGCCGGACACGACGACAGCGTGCTGAGAGTGCCCATTAGGGCGGTTCGAGTACGCCGAGCGTGAAGCCCGGCGAGCTGCCGACCGGGAACGTTCATCGGCGACCGTCGACTCGTCGCTCTTGGACAGGTCGGGCAGGACTTCACCGCTGGAGCGAAAGGTATAGCGTGGGCGCATGGATCTTGAAAATATTGGAAGCGAAATTGTCGACGCAGCCCAGGGGCTGCAGGACCACACGGTCGAGTTACGCCGGGCGATCCACGCAGACCCCGAAATCGGACTTGACCTCCCTCGGACCCAATCCAAAATCCTCGACGCGCTCGACGGCCTTGGGTTGGACATAACCACCGGCGAGGCACTGACCTCGGTGGTTGCTGATCTCGACACCGGCAAGCCTGGCCCAACCATCTTGTTGCGCGGCGACATGGACGCACTTCCGCTGCAAGAAGATCTCGACGTGCCGTGGCGCTCACAAGTCGAACAGGCAATGCATGCGTGTGGACACGACGCCCATGTGGCCATGCTGCTGAGCTCGGCACGACTGCTGGCTGAGAACAAGTCCGAGCTGACCGGCAAGATCCGCTTCATGTTCCAACCAGGCGAAGAGGGCTACCACGGGGCCAAGTACATGGTCGACGAGGGCGTACTCGACGATGTCGACCGTGCATTCGCGATCCATGTCTTCACCCAGATGCGCAGCGGTCACTTCTTCAGCAAGGGTGGCCCGCTGATGGCGAGCGCCGACCGGTTCGAGATCACCATCAACGGCTCCGGCGGCCACGCCTCGATGCCTCATGGCTGCGTCGACCCCATCCCGGCGGCTGCGTCAACGGTTCTGGGTCTGCACGCTATGGTCGGCCGCACCACCCCCGCTGCCGAAGCTGCAGTCGTGACCGTGGCTCATCTGCGGGCTGGTACCACGAACAACATCATTCCCGCTTCTGCCTTCATGGAAGGCACCATTCGCACACTCAACGAGGACGTGCGCTCGAGTCTGCACGAAAACGTCGTGACGGTCGCTCAAGGCAACGCAATGGCCCACAACTGTTCTTGCACCGCCGAGATAATTCCCGGCTATCCGGTCACCGTGAACAACGATGTCGAAGTCGAGCGGGCGCAACAGGTCGCCGAGAAGGTACTGGGCGAGGGCTCATTCCACGTAATGCCCGAAGCCGTCATGGGCGCCGAGGACTGGAGCTACGTGCTTAACGAAGTTCCGGGTTCTATGGCGTTCTTGGGTGTCTGTGCCCCTGATCTGGTCCCGCACGAGGCGGCGCCTAATCACTCGAACTTGATGACCATCGACGAAGATGCGATGGCTCAAGGTGTCGCCATGTACGCCGCAATGGCAATGGCGTAGCACCACTTGGCCCGCACCAATCCCGAAGCAGCGTCAACACTGTTGCTGGTAAACGGACCGCCAGCCGCTGGGAAGTCGACGTTGGCGGCGCGCCTTGTGAAGGATCGGCCGCTGGCGCTCAACCTCGATATCGACGTGCTTCGAGGTCAGCTTGGTGGCTGGTCAGATGATCCAGTAGACGCTGGCTTGAACGCGCGGCGCTTGGCGCTTGTGATGGCAAGATCGCATCTGACTGCAGGACTCGATGTTGTCGTGCCGCAGTTCTTGGGGAAGGTCGACTTTGTTCTCGAACTCGAAGCATTAGCGCTCGAAACCGGCACTTTGTTTGTCGAGGTCATGCTTCAGCTCGACAGGGGCCAGGCGGCCGAAGCCTTTCGCAACCGAAGTGAACGACCAACCGAGCAAACCCACATCGACGCTGCTGCACTCGTGCGATCGTCTGCGTCGCGAGACCCGCTCGGCGACGCGTACGACGCGGCCCAGCGTGTGCTAGCGAGTCGACCGAACACGCTCATCGTGCCAGTGACCCCCGGCGACATCGACACCACCTTCGCCGCACTCCGCCAAGCTGTCGCCCCAAACTAGCGCGAACACCCCCAGGGCAATGACACCAAACTCGCGCGAACACCCCCAGGGCAATGACACCAAATTAGAGCGAACACCCCCAGGGCAATGACACCAAATTAGCGCGAACACCCCCAGGGCAATGACACCAAACTCGCGCGAACACCCCCAGGGCAATGACACCAAACTCGCGCGAACACCCCCAGGGCAATGACACCAAACTCTCGCGAACACC
>Ga0209831_1000744_pt1 | contig 31205 bp, 21 predicted proteins | sample Maine_Asex4_meta_FD_187451 | JGI IMG/M metagenome (GOLD analysis project Ga0209831, IMG submission 187451) | Marine algal microbial communities from Maine, USA - Maine_Asex4_metaG (SPAdes) (version 2) | ecosystem: Host-associated > Algae > Red algae > Unclassified | place: Maine, USA | collected... | reverse complement strand
TCTAAACCTGTTTCGCCAATGCCGTAAAATTTATGAGTGGCAAAATAAGATTTTATATGTTGTAAAACTTCCTCATAATTTTCTTTTACTGAACAAGGATGCAAGCCCAATAAAGCATAACAAAAGTTAGGGTAGGTTTCCGTTAACCGCAACATTGGTTTAATACTTTCAATATCAATATTGGGTAAAAAAATAGCTTCTAAGCCAGTTTGTTTGGCTCGGGTAATCATCTTAGCTTCATCTTGCGAAAACTCTTTTGAATAAATATGAGCGTGTGTATCAATAATAGCCATCTTAATAAAATAATTTTTGCAAAGCTATGGTAATAAATAAATTTACACACAATAAATTTTAAAATATTAATGTGTTAAACTTTAGCCTATTATCTTTACCGCCATTGTGCAATTGCCTAAAAACAAGTTTGTTTATTTCGCTTCCGATTTTCATTTGGGTGCGCCCGATGCTAAAAGCAGTTTGCTGCGCGAGCGTAAAGTAATAGCTTGGTTAACTGATATTAAACCAAACTGCGCTGCCTTGTATCTAATGGGCGATGTTTTTGATTTTTGGTACGATTATGGCGCAGCAGTTCCGGCAGGTTACACCCGCTTGTTGGGTAAGTTAGCCGAGTTTACCGATGCTGGCATTGCCGTTTATTATTTTACCGGAAATCATGATATGTGGATGTTTAATTATTTAAAAGACGAATTGAACATTACCGTTATACGCAAACCAATGAACGTAACCATAAATAACAAACAGTTTCATTTAGCACATGGCGATGGCCTTGGCCCTGGCGATGGCGCTTACAAATTGTTGAAAATAGTTTTTACCAGCAAGCTGTGCCAATGGTTATTTGGTTGGCTACACCCACGTATTGGTATTTGGTTGGCCCGTAAATGGAGCATTAGCGGCAACCAACAATATAATGGCCTTACCCACAGTTTTAAAGGCGAAAAAGAATGGTTGGTGCAATATGCACAACTAAAATTAACAAACAATACTATTGATTATTTTATATTTGGCCACAGGCATACGCCGGTAGTTTACCCTCTAAACAAAAACAGTACTTTTATTAATCTTGGTGATTGGATAAATCACTTTACTTATGCAAAATTTAATGGCAAAACAGTTGAATTACTTCATTATACATAAACTAGTAGTTATTGTATTTTTTATAGGATGCTTTAGTTACGCATCTGCACAAAATAGTTATAAGCTAATAAAATCTTTTCCGGTAGAAGGGTCCGTTTTTGGTGCTGACGAACTAAAAAATGCCTTTGTTGTTAACAACGAAAATAATGTAATAAAGTTAGATTCGTTAGGTTCACTTTCTGCAATTTTTAGCGAAAACCAATTTGGTGATGTTACTGCAATTGATGCCAGCAATCCGTTTCAACCCTTAGTGTTTTATAAAGATTTTAATACCATTATTGCATTAGATTTAAATATGACGGCTAAGCAAATGTACAAGCTTTCTACCATTGGTATAGAAGAAGCAACTGCTATGTGTTCTTCTTACGATAACACCATTTGGGTATTTGAACAAGGCGAACAAAAGCTAAAAAAAATAAATGCCAACTACGAAATTACACAAGAAAGCTTTGAAGTAGACAAATTACTTGGTGGCATATTAGAACCCACCTTTATGATTGAGCGAGATAAACGTTTATTTGTAAGCGACCCTAACCGAGGCATTTTTGTGTTTGATATGTATGGCACTTATTTTAGATCGTACCTATTTAACAACATAAAACAACTACAAGTTATTGATAGTAAAATGGTGTTTTATAAAGATGAAAAATTATACGTGGTTGACTTAATGACGCAGCAAGAAGACACCATAGAATTGCCAGAAGAAGTTAGCGACATTAAAGCCGTGCAGGTTACCCGTAATTATTTAATGTTATTAACTAATGATGAGTTGCTGTTGTATAAAGTAAAGGTTGGGTAGTTTTTTTTTCTCATACATGAAATTGAGAAGGCTAACAAAATATTATGGTATATAGTATGAAACATTAACTAATACCTTTTTCACCAAAACGACTTACCGGAAATTCAATAGTAAAGGTGGAGCCTTTATTTAATTCAGAAGTTACACTAATTGCTCCATTATGAAGATCTACTATTCTTTTACATACAGCAAGGCCAATACCATTCCCTTTTCCTTTTCGGATCTGTTTATATAGTTGAAAAATATCAGTTAGGTTTTCTGCTGCAATCCCTATTCCGCTATCCTTAATTTTAATTTTATGATAGCCATTTTCTGTGTTTGAAGAAATTACTATCTGCGGTTTTCCTTTTGAAAATTTAACCGCATTGGCTATTAGGTTTTGAAAAAGCGAAACGAGTTGATCCCTATCTCCAGTAATTATAGGAAGTGCTGAATATGTTATTTTACTATTGTTTTCTTTTATTAAGGTATCATTATTAAAGAGTGCAGTTTCAAGAACATTATTTAAAGCTACCTCAACTAAAAGGGTATTTTCGTTTATACCTAAGGATGAAAAATCTAAGAAACCATTCACAATATTTATCATTGAATCGCAGCTACTAGTAATCAATTCTAAGTGTTTTCTTTCCTCTATATTTAAGCTATCTGAATTATTTAAAAGCTTTGTAAATGCACCAATATTTCTTATGGGTTGTTTTAGATCGTGCGAAACGATATAGGCAAAGTTTTCTAATAATTGATTAGACTCTTCCAACTCAATTTTATGACTATTGATTTTGTTTTTCTGATTGATAAGGTCCTCTCTGTTATTTTGAATTAGGCTAATCATTGTATTAAAAGAATCCGCTACATCATCAAGTTCATTGTTAGCCTTGTATTCCATCCTAACGTTAAAATCACCTTCAATAACGCTGTTAATTTTATCTTTAAGTTCAATAATTGGTTTGGAGTTGGTGTGAGCAAAATAAGCTCCTAAAATTAATGTTATTAGCGAAATTCCAATAAGCCAAAAGATTAAATCTTTATAATTCTCTTTTTTATTTTCCTCAAATATAGACTCGAAGACCGCCCAAGATTTTTTATAAGCCACATCATTTTCAATTGCATTCATTGAAAAAAGCAACAAGTGATTATTATCAAAAACCGGAGACATAACTGCTAAATGCTCATCTAATTGATTGCTTCTATTATGAATTTTAAATGAATCTATATAAGGTTTTATCATATTTTGAGCTTCACTTTTGGTCATTCCATTTAAATCTGAATGTTGTAGTATTTGATCCTCTTTTAGTAAAAATAGATATTGGCTATCTCGCTTTAAAGTAGTAATTTCTTCACTAAAATTGTCAAGGCTAAAAATAGTAATCAGCTTACCGGTATAATATGGTGAGCAAAGCAACATAAGCGGCTTGCCATTAATTTTTATGTGTTCATCTTCATAGTCAAGTTTGTCTAATATTTTCTTTTTTACAAGAGTATGTTTTTTAAAATCAAACCCTTTATTTTCAATTCCTCCATAAACCAAATGAGGTTTCTTACCAGAATTTTCTACTATATATATTTGTAATAACAACTTTGATTTATTGGTGAGTTCGTAAACAGTTTTTCCAAACTCATTTTTTTTATAGTCAAGTAAATTTAAATTGTGAATGTTTTGTTTAAGGTTTTCCCATTTTACTTTTAACGAAGCCGTTAAAATTTTAATTTCGTTTACCTGATTTTTAATCAGCAGTTCGCGTTGTTTTTCTTTATTGTAGTTTTCAAACTTTTCTTTGGCGATCTCTAAATTATTAACCGTAATAAAGTTTAAAAAATAGTAGCACGCTACGAGTGCAATAGTACTTATAGAAAGCAAAGGGACAAGATATCTTGTAAAAACTCTTTTCATTACTAACACTATAAGTTACGTTGGTAATAAGGTGTTTGTTACGTTTAGCTTTATGTAAAACACACCTCTTTAAAGCAAAATGTGTTTTAAATAATACGTAGAAAGCCGTCTTTATAATTTAACAGGTATTAAAAATGATGAGAAAAAAACACTAATTAAGATGAAGTAAATTTTTTGATGGGCGAGGCGAAAAACGTAATCTTATTGGCCTTAAAACGAGGGTTTTGCCAAAGAAGTATTTAGGCAAAATGCACCGTTGGAATGTAAATTTATTTTTATATCATAACCGCTTAAATATGTTTCTTAAACTTAATTTGCAGTAGCTTGTTGTTTTTCACCTACTAACAAATTGCAAACCGCTTTACCTACTTCCGAACATTTGTAGCCATTGCTTTGGTTAACGTCTGCTGTAGTAAAACCGGTTTCAATACATTTTGCTATTGCATCTTCTATTGCGGTAGCTTGTTTTTCTAAACCAAAATCTTGCAACATTATTGCTGCGGAAAGTATAGTTGCCATTGGGTTAGCAATATTTTTACCAGCAGCTTGTGGGTAAGAACCGTGAACTGGTTCATATAATTTAAACTCATTTCCAAAAGAGGCGGAGGGTAACAAGCCGATAGAACCACCTAACACACTTGCTTCATCACTTAAAATATCGCCAAACATGTTGGAGGTAAGTATAACATCAAATTGATTGGGGTTTAAAATCAATTGCATCGCAGCATTATCCACATATAAATATGCTACTTTTACATTAGGGTAATCTGCTGACATACCCTGCACTACTTTACGCCATAATCTTGAACTTTCTAACACATTAGCTTTATCTACCAAACATAATTTGTTGTTTCTTTTTGTTGCTGCTGCGAAAGCCAAATGCGCTACTCGTTCAATTTCTTCTTTATAATAAATGCATAAGTCAGATGCATAGTCTTCGCCTTTTTCTTTTTTTCCAAAATAAATACCGCCTGTTAACTCGCGATAAATCACCATATCAACACCTTCTAATTTTTCCTTTTTTAAAGGCGATAAATGATTTAGTGCAGGATATAATTTTATTGGCCTAACATTGGTAAATAGGTTTAACTCTTTTCTTAAAGAAAGTAAACCTTGCTCTGGCCTAACTGCTGCAGTTGGGTCGTTGTCATATTTGGGGTCACCAATTGCACCCAACAAAACGGCATCGGCAGCTTTACATAAATCAATAGTTGCTGTTGGTAAAGCTTGCCCTGTTTTTTCAATAGCAGTTCCACCAATTAAACCAAACTTAAAGTCAAATTCAATATTAGCTTGTTGTGCTACAACACTTAAAACTTTAAGTGCTTGGTCAACCACTTCTGGGCCAATACCATCTCCTTTTAAAACTGCAATTTCCTTTTTCATAATCAATAGTTTTACAAACTTTCGTAAGCTACTATATCTTGCTTAATGCTCAACAAATAATCTATATCATCGTAACCGTTTAGCAAACATTCTTTTTTATAAGCATCAATTTCAAAGTTAATGTTTAATGCTTCTTTATAACAAAAACTTTGCGCTGCTAAATCTACTTCAAAAATTGCTTTTGGGTTATGGTTAACAATTTTAAATAAAGCTTGTAAATTTGTTTCGCTAACAGTTATTGGTAAGATGCCATTGTTAAGCGCATTGCCTTTAAAAATATCGGCAAAAAAACTGGACACTACTACTTTAAATCCGTAATCTACTAAAGCCCAGGCAGCGTGTTCACGGCTGGAGCCACAGCCAAAATTTCTGCCCGCTATTAAAATTTCGCCTTTATACAATGGGTTGTTTAATATAAAGCTAGGTATCGGCTTGTCGGCTTTATCGTACCTCCAATCTCTAAATAAATTATCACCAAAACCTGCTCTCGAAATTGCTTTTAAAAATCGGGAAGGTATTATTTGATCAGTATCTATATCTTCCATAGCTAATGGAACTGCCGTTGTGCTTAATTTATTTATCTTTTCCATTAGTTTAAATATGCTCTTACATCAACAATTTTACCTTCAATAGCTGCTGCTGCTGCCATTAATGGGCTGGCCAATATGGTTCTTGCTCCTTGCCCTTGTCTTCCTTCAAAATTTCTGTTAGAGGTAGAAATGCAATATTCCCCCGCAGGTATTTTGTCTTCATTCATACCTAAACATGCCGAACAACCAGCTTGCCTTAATTCAAAACCAGCAGCTTCAAAAATTTTATCTAAGCCTTCTGCTCTAGCAGTTAATTCTACACTTTTAGAACCTGGTACTATCATCACTTTTACGTGCTTGGCTTTTTGTTTTCCTTTTACAAAATTGGCTACCAATCGCAAATCTTCAATGCGCGAGTTGGTGCAGCTACCAATAAAAACATGTTGTATTTGTTTGCCTTCCATTTTTTCGCCTTGCTTAAATGCCATATAATTTAGCGACTTAGTTTGCGAATCGGAAGTTGAAATTGGTATAGTTTGGTTAATAGAAATACCCATTCCTGGATTAGTGCCGTAAGTAATCATTGGCTGAATATCGCTTGCTTTAAATGTTATCTCTTTATCAAATTTGGCAGCTTCATCAGTAGTTAAGGCCAACCATTTTTCTGTTGCTTTTTCAAAAGCTTCCCCTTTTGGGGCGTTTTTTTTATCTTTAAGATGGGCTATTGTTTTTTCATCGGGCGCAATCATTCCACCTCTTGCTCCCATTTCTATACTCATATTACAAACCGTCATTCTTCCTTCCATAGAAAGATTAGTAATTGCTTCACCAGCATATTCTATAAAATAACCCGTGCATCCACCAACAGTCATTTTTGAAATGATGTGCAAAATAATATCTTTAGCAGTTACCCCTTTTTCAACATTACCGGTAACTTTAATTCTCATCTTTTTAGGCTTACCTAAAATTAAACATTGGGTAGAAAGCACCTGCTCTACTTGGCTGGTGCCAATGCCAAATGCAATATTGCCAAATGCGCCGTGTGTAGAAGTGTGGCTATCTCCGCAAACTATGGTAATGCCTGGTTGGGTAATACCCAACTCCGGACCAATTACGTGTACTATGCCTTGGTTTTTATGTCCCAAACCGTATAGCTCAATATCAAAATCTTTACAGTTTTTAATTAAGGTATCCACTTGCTTGCGCGACAATTCTTCTTTAATAGGCAAATGTTGATTTATAGTTGGTACATTATGATCTGCAGTTGCAACCGTTTTATCTTTTCTAAAAACCTCAATACCTCTTTTGCGCAAACCATCAAAAGCCTGTGGCGAGGTTACTTCGTGAATAAAGTGCTGGTCAATATAAATTACCTGCTTGCCACCAGTAATTTCTTTTACCACGTGTGCATCCCATACTTTATCAAACATTGTTTTTGCCATACTTAACCTTTAGGCTCTCATTAAACAACGTGAAAGCATGGTTTGCAATTGATCGTCGTTTACTTGGCTGCAGTCGTCTGCTAGTTTTATAAAGTGTACGTAAGCTTGGTCTAGCTCATCTTTGGCTAAATTAAAACCTACTTCTTTAGCTCGGTAAGCTAAAGCAGCTCTTCCACTTCTTGCGGTTAATACAATTCTCGATTGGTCAATCCCAACATCAATTGGGTTTATAATTTCGTAAGTTTCTCTTTTTTTAATCACACCATCTTGATGAATGCCAGAAGAATGTGCAAATGCATTTTGCCCAACAATTGCTTTATTAGCTTGCACGGGCATCGACATTGCTTCGGCCACTAACTGGCTAGTAGGGTTTAATTTTTGTGTAGTTACATTGGTGTAATATTTATTTTTATACCGTTGTTTTAAAATCATTACTATTTCTTCTAACGAAGTGTTGCCCGCCCTTTCGCCAATACCATTTAGCGTACATTCAATTTGGGTTACTCCATTTTCTACACCAGCTAACGAGTTGGCGGTGGCCAACCCCAAATCGTTATGGCAATGGGCAGATATGGTTACCTTTTCAATACCAACAACATTGTCTCTTAAAAATGCAATCTTATCTCCATATTCGTGTGGCAAGCAATAGCCTGTAGTATCAGGTATATTTACAACTGTTGCCCCAGCTTTTATTACCGCTTCAATAACTGTTGCTAAATATTCATTGTCTGTTCTTCCAGCATCTTCTGCATAAAATTCTACATCTTCTACAAAAGTTTTTGCATATTTTACGGCAGCTATTGCTCGTTCAATTATTTTTTCTGGGGTAGAATTAAATTTGTATTTTATGTGTGATTCAGAAGTGCCAATGCCGGTATGTATTCTGCCACGTTTTGCATAGGCCAATGATTCGCCAGCAACTTTTATATCTTTTTCAACCGAGCGAGATAAAGCACATATAGTTGGTGCTTTAATTTCTCTGCAAATCATATCTACCGCTTTAAAATCGCCAGGGCTTGAAATAGGAAAACCTGCTTCAATAACATCAACGCCTAAACTTTCAATGGCCTTTGCTAATTTTAGTTTTTCGCTATGGTTGAGCTTGCAGCCAGGCACTTGCTCGCCATCTCTTAATGTTGTATCAAATATGTTAATTTTTGAAGCCATTTTTGTTATTTGCACCAAATGTAAATGGTGTTGCAAATAGTATTGAGCTAATATTTTTAAGTTTTACAATTTCTAAGTTTTGTAAAGCACTTTATTTTAAAACTAATTAATTGATAATAAGTAGGTTATACTTTTCTGTTTTACAATTTTAACGGTGATTTTATAAAGAGCTGTGTGTTATTTTATTGCAAAAAAAATGCTTGTAAATCATCGCAACGTAGTTTTAATTAATTTGAAAACAAACCACAAGCTTCGTTGAAAGTACGGTCCCGCTATCCATTCCAACTCCTCGCTTCACTTCGTTGCGCTGTGGGGTTTCCATTACTATCGGGTTTAGTTTGGTAGCTTTGGTGCTTTGTGGTAACTGGGTAAACAAGGCGGCCAAAAACGATAGCATGCCGTTTTTAAAATAGCCCCGACCGCAGCGGAAAACCCACAGCTGCCGCCTAGCTTTTGTGCGTTGGCAAAGCGAGGATTTGGGAGTGGAGGGCGGGAGAGAAGTTTTTACGTGTGGTAAACTTTCGCTTCTAATAAATAATGATATATTAGTGATAGCAATGATAATTTTAACTTGGATAAATTAGTACAGTTAATAGCAACTTTGAGTAAATCGGAGAAACGGAGTTTTAGGTTATTTGTAAACCGCAACCCTGGCAATGCAGATAAACTGTATATGCAATTATTTGATTTGATGAGTAAATCGACGTGCTATACAGATGAGTTGGCGGTTGGTAAAATTGATGGTTTGAAGAAAGCCCAACTAAGTAACTTGAAAGCGAATTTGTATAAGCAAATACTTAGTTGCCTTAGGCTGGTTGAACGCAATAAAATTGGCGAAATACAATTGCGAGAACAGATTGACTATGCCAAAATTTTGTATGAAAAAGGTTTGTACTTACCTTGCTTGGAGCTGTTGGACAAAGCCAAAAAACAAGCCATTGAAATGAATTTTGAAACGATTGCTTTGTCAATTTTATATTTTGAAAAGCGGATAGAAAGCCAACACATAACGGGTTCTATGTCGGCCAAGGCAGATGTGCTTTCGGAACAATCGAACCAGTTGTTGCAGCAAATTGAATTGACGAACCGCTTGTCGAATGCTTCGTTGCTGTTGTATGGCAGGTATTTAAAACACGGTTACGTAAAGTCGGAAGCGGAATTTAATGAGTTGGTCGATTTTTTTAACAACTTGTTGCCCACATTGGCCGAAGATAAATTAGAGTTTTATCAAAAATTATATTTGTACCAAGCTTACGTTTGGTTTTATAACATGGCGCAAAATTTTGCCCATTGTTTTAAGTATGCCCAAAAGTGGGTTAACTTGTTTGAGCTGAACCCCGAGAAAAAAAACAGTATCACTATTTTGTATTTAAAAGGTTTGCACAATTTATTAAATGCATTGTTTATGGCAAGCAAACGAAAAAAATTTAATGCGGCTTACCAAGTGTTGCTTGCCTTTAATATTAAAGCTCAAAGCAATGTTACCCGTAATGAAATGAGTAATTATTACTTGTTTTATTGGATTCATTTTTTGAACAAACTATTTATTAATGCGGCCTATAATAACTTGGATGAGCTGAAAACATTGGAAGCTTTGTTGGAAGAAAATACTTACAGTTGGGATTTGCATCGCCTAATTGTTTTTTACTATAAAATTGCTAGCGTATATTATGCTGTTGGAAATTATGATTTGGCCATTACTTTTCTTTCGAAAATTATAAATGAAAACTACCCGGGCTTTAGAAGTGACATTCAATCGTTTGCACGCATTTTATTTTTAATTTGTTATTTTGATAAAGGCGAGGGTAGCTTGGTAACTTATCAGGTAAAATCGTTGTATCGTTATTTAAGTAAAATGGAAGAGTTGGGCGCAATGCAATTAGAAATTATCAAATTTTTACGGCGTACCCCAAAAATGTTTCCGGCCGATATGAAGCAAGAATTTACTTTGCTACGAAGTAAATTAATTACCATTAACAAAACGCCTTATGAAAAACGACCTTTCTTTTATTTGGATATTATTGCTTGGTTAGAAAGTAAAATTAGAAAAGTAAAATTGGTAGCGGTGTTGAGGGGAAATATAGACAATGGCAGGTAACGAAAATTTCGTCTGGTTTTATACTATTGTCTTATTTTTTAAACCCTAATTGCTAACAAATAGCAATTTTGTCAACTCGTATGCTATGTCGCCCACCTTCAAACTTAGCATCTTTAAAAACGGTTACCATACTTAAAGCCAATTCTTTTTTAACAAAACGAGCCGGTATACATATTATATTTGCCTTATTATGGGTTTTAGCCAACTTAGCAATTTCATCTGTCCAACAAATTGCCGCCCTAATATTGGCGTGTTTGTTAGCGGCCATAGCCACACCATTTGCCGAACCACAAATTAAAATACCAAAACTAATACCTTCTTCATTATTAACAGTTTGTGCAACTTTATGGGCAAAATCTGGGTAGTCAACACTTTCTTCAGAAAAAGGCCCAACATCTACAAATTTAATATTTGTTAATTGTTCTTTTAGCCACTGTTTTAATAGGTATCCGGCGTGGTCGCTTCCTATAGCTATATTCATATCAAAAATTTAAATTTGTGCAATTTCTTCAGAAGTATCTGGGTTAACTCTTTTAGCTATTAAAATGCTAAATTCGTACAATACGTATAATGGTAGTGCAATAATAATTTGGCTAGTTAAATCTGGTGGCGTGATTATAGCAGCAAAAATTAACATAGCTACAAAACCATGCTTGCGATAGGTGCGCATGTCGGTTGCGGTAACTAAGCCTAATTTCGCTAATATAAAAACAACCATCGGCAATTCAAAAACAATACCACTGGCAAATACTAAAGTAGTTAAGGTAGCAATATAGCTGGCTAAATTTATAGTGTTTTTTACGGTTTCGCTTACACTGTACGATCCCAAAAAATTGATTGAAAATGGCGCTAATACAAAATAGCCAAACAAAACACCTACAAAAAAGAAAAGCGAACCAAAAATTACAATGCCACGCGTATATTTTTTTTCTTTTAGATAAAGCCCTGGCTCAATAAACTTCCACACTTCGTATAATACGTAAGGAAACGCTAATATAAAGCCTAAAACAAAAGAGGTTTTCAAATGAATTAAAAACTGACCAGCCATATCGGTATTTATTATCTTAAAAGGCAGTTCTTCAAAACAAAAAGAATCTGCAAAGCGCAATTGCCTGCCAATTTTGCAAATTGTTTCGTAGGTGAAAAAATTAGCATCGGAAGGCCCTAAAATTACGGTATAAAATACAAATTTTTTGGCTAAGAATACCGCAATAGTTATTATTGTAATGGCTGCAAATGCGCGTATTAAATGCCAACGCAGTTCTTCCAAATGTTCAATAAAAGTCATTTCGGTTTTACCTTCAATATGTTCTGTAGAAAGTTGATTCAATATTATACTATTGGCCTCAAAAATAAGGGAATATTTGCAGTTGATCGCATTTAATTGGTCTGAAACGTAAAAATTAAGTGCATAAAGTATAGTTTACTATACAATCAACCAATTTTTTAGGTCATTTTTTTACGAAAATTACATACTATTTTATACATTTACCCCACTAATAATAAATCCACCCCAAAATTAGTGGCTTAAAAGAAATTATTTACTTAATTATCATATAAAATTATATAAAATTATTCTTATGCAAAATTGTTACAAAACTTTTAATTTACTACTGTGCTGCTGCTTTTTGGCAATGAGTGTAAATCTTTTTGCTCAACCAGTTAATGACGAATGTACAGGCGCAATCGACATTAGTGATGCCTTTGAGGGCAGTTGTGGAACTGTTACTAATAATGGTCCTTTTACGCTTACCGGAGGAACTCCAAATACTACTGATCCACCAGAACCAGGAGAAAATGAAGCGAACACTACAGATGATGTAGATCCTATCGGGCCTTTTTGTCCTGACGAAACTGATGGAAACCTTTTTGGTGATCCTGCAGACGCTTTTGAACAAAGCGTTTGGTATAAGTGGACGGTTCCAGATTTAAATGGAGACGGATCCCCTGTAAGTTATTCTATTTGGACTTCTGATGGATCTTTTGGTGATGATTGTGGTTTAAATCCGAACGATATTTTGGCTGGAGACGCAGATACACAAGTTGCCATCTATGAAGGTTCGCAATGCCCTGATTCTTCTTTAGGCCCCTGCGATCACTTTGCTGCAAATGAGGATTTATTTACAGTAATACCCTGGATTTCTGGTTGGTTAAATTTAGAGTTTACTCCAGGGGAAACATATTATATGATTGTTGATGGCTGGGCCGCAGTTGAAGGACAATTTTGTTTAACAGTTGTTGTTTGTGGAGTAGAAGAAGGTGATGGAGAATGTGCACCAGTTGAAACTTATTGTGAAAGTCAAGATTGTAGAGATGAATGCCCTTATGGAAATATAGCTGCGGTACGTTACGACGAAGCAGAAGATGGTTTTTTCTTCTCAGATGACCTTAGCGGTGATATTTTCTTCTGCTCTGAAAGAGTAAATGGTTTTAGTGGTGACAATACCTATTTAGGCTTTGGTGGTGTTAACTTTACCGATTGTAATGGTGAAAATAATGGTATCAATATTACCATATCTAATGGATCATTTGTTGGAATTGCTCCAGAAGCAGACGGCTCTTATATAATACCTTCTGGCTCATTAGAATATATAGAGTTAACTTCTGCAGATATAGCTGCGGGTTCAATAACAATTACAAGTACGGTGCCAGATGGTATCGGTAATATGTGTGGCGAAACAATTACTTTAAATTATAGCGACTACCCTCAAGCAACTGATCCATATTGTACATTAACTTGTTTTGCAGGTGGTGTACAAGAGTCATTATTAAATGATGGTATTGTAGCCTGTGAAGACGGTGATATTTCTTTATGTACTAATGGTTTCGAAGATTTAACATTAGCTTGTGATGGTGGAACCTATGATTTTTATTGGAGAGCTTATGTTAACCCTTATGGTGATTGGATTAACGTAACAGGATGGATACCATTGGGTACCTGTCCAACAGTAGCTGTTTCCGATTTTTTAATAGATAGAGATGGCTCTTTACCTCCAGATTTTACACCAGGCGCCCAAATTGTAGCAGATCCTAATGGTACTGCAATTTTAATAGAAGGAGCCGCATTATGTTTAGATGCAGAAGGAGCCATAATAATTGGGTGTACTACTAATAACGGTTCTGATTTTACTACTGATGTAAATGGAACCAACAGAACTGTTATTGCCTTAGATTATTACCCTGCTGGCGATGCAAATTGTGGAGCATCAATGGGTTGTACTCAAACAATAAACCTTAACCCAGGTTGGAATTTAGTCTCACTTGACGTAAGCCCAGCTGTTAAAACCTGTGCAGATGTTTTTAACGCTCCTGCAGGTGGTAACATTGAGTTTATTACTGGCTTTAACGCAGGCGCAAAAACTTTTGATCCAAATGGTCCTCCATTCTTAAATTCATTAAAAATGGTAGCAGATGGTTTCGGTTATTGGGTAAAAGCAACAAACGCTGATGTATTAACTATTTCTGGCCCTTGTATAGCCGATGATTTCAGAAAACCTTATGATGCAGGTTGGAACTTAGTAGCCTATCCACCAGATGAGCAGCAAAATACAGAAGTTTATTTTGCGGATTTAATCGCTAATGGTGATTTAGAATTTGTTACCGGCTTTGATAATGGTGCAAAAACTTTTGATCCAGACGGTCCACCATTCTTAAACACCTTAAAAATGTTAACAAATGGCTTTGGTAATTGGGTTAAAGTAGTTAATCCTTCTGCAAAAAAAGCAAACAACTTAACCAATGTTTTTAGCTTTATTAACGGTACTAGTAACTTGCCAGTTGGTGAGCAAGTAGAAATATTAAGTGAAGCAGGCGAAACTGTTGCCATATTAAAAGTAGTGCAAGACAGTTATTTAATGACTGCACCAATTTATGGTGATGATGCAACAACTACTTATAAAGAAAACATAAGCATTGGCGAAAATTTACGATTTAGTTGGAATAATCAGATTGTAGATTTATCAACAACATTTAAAGGTGATTACGGAATTGAAGCAATAAATCTTGAATTTAAGTTAGAAACTTTGGCTAATGATTTTGCGGTAAAAGCATATCCAATACCAGCTAAAGATGTATTAAATTTTGAAATTACGGTAAATGAAGCAACTGATTTATTGTTGCAGATATTTGATACCAAAGGAAGTTTAATAGCAAATATTGATAATACTTCGTTAGCCAGCGGTAAGCAAATAATCAATTATAACGTAGAGCGCTTAGCAGTAGGTATTTATACTTATCAACTTACTGCAGGCAATCAGCTTACAGCGGGTAAATTTAATGTGGTTAGATAAAATATTGAATCATATAATTAAATTATTTAAAAATAATATATATTTAAAAAAATAAAACAAGATAAATGATGAAGAAGACTTTATTACTTTATATACTGCTAATAGCCTCAATACCGGTACTTTTAGCCCAACCTGGAGCGTTTGATTTTACACCAAACAATACCTCGGGGGGCGCTATAGCAACTGTAACGGTTAATGGAGAAGTTGCTTCTAGTTCAGATTGGATTGCAGCTTTTGATGAAGACGGAAATTGTGCAGGTGCTGTTCAACTTTTAGACTATTATGGTGAAGCATTTTGTAACCTTCAAGTTTATGGAAATGACGTTACAACTCCTGATTTGGATGAAGGTGTAGATGCAGGTGAAACTTTTACATTTAAGTTGTGGGTAGCAGCCTCAGATGATGTCTTAGATCATCCTGATGACTTAGAACCCGTTGCAACTTGGGATGCAGGCCTAAATGGCTCACCTTGTCCAGGTTATGGCTTTTCTGATGATGTGGAATTACGATTTATGGGTGAAAGCCCTCCTGATGTTATGGGTTGTACGGATATGGCAGCCTGTAATTACAATGTGGATGCAACAGTAGATGATGGTTCTTGTGTAACTGTTGGTGCTACTTGTGACGATGGTGATGCAGCAACTATTAATGATGTATATCAAGCAGATTGCACCTGCGCAGGTGAAACAGAGATGATGGTAGTTGAAGATTCTGACGAATGTGTAACTGCGGTAAACATTTCTGCGGCATTTAGCGAAGAATGTGAAATGATTGGCCCTTATGAACAAGGGGATGCAACAGTAGGTACTTCAGAGCCACCTTTACCAAGTTGTTTTAACGATGGTTATGATGGCACTACTTGGTATGCATTTGTAGTGCCTGATGATATAGCTGGTGGTAGCCCAACAGATTATATTGTATCAACCGGTGCTTTCGCCGATTGTACTGCCAATCCTTTAGCCAACAATGCAGATACTCAAATAGCAATATTTGATGGTGAAAGTGGTTGCCCAAGCGGAAGTGCTTCTGCTATTGCTTGTAATGATGATTATTCAAACACCCCACCTTATGTTTCTTCTGTTCAGGTAACTTTAACACCTGGCAACCAATATTATATAATGGTTGAAACCTTTGGTGGTAATTTAGCTGGCGAGTTTTGTTTTTACATTCAACCATTGGCCGATTTCTTAGGTGGTGGTACTAAAGATTGTACAAACTGTAGCGATGGTGTTTGTAACGGTGTTGTAGGTGAAATGTTCAGTAATTGCCCTACTGATTGCCCTTGCGATGCAGGTATTGCATCTAACTCTATAGATGAAAATGGCGTGCCTGGTTTAAGTTTAAATTATGAAGCTTATTGCCCAGAAACAGTTGGTGGTACTGGTGGTGGATTATTTGTACCATTTACCATTACATCATCAAATGTGCCAATGGGTCCAGATAACGTAACATTCTTAAACTCTACGTTAACTACAACAGTTGGTAGTATTTATACTTACAATTTTGGAGGTTCGCCATCACCACAAACAGGTAATGCAACACAAAATGTAACGCTTATATACTTAACTCCTGATGACGTTACCGCTGTTAATGGCGGCGCTCAAATAGTTTTAAGCTTTGTTGATGAATCGGGCGGATGTGCTATTGTTGAACCAGTAGACGTTGATTTAACTACAACAGATTGTGGTACAAGCCCAGTAGAAGGTTGTACTGAAATGGATGCTTGTAATTATGATGCAACAGCTACAGTAGATGATGGATCTTGCACAACAAATGATTGTGCAGGTGTTTGCGGTGGTACTGCAACTTCAGGTAGCCCTTGTACAGATGCAAACGGAAATACAAGTGCTTATGCAGACGATTGTTCTTGCCCACCAGCAGAAGTAGAAGGTTGTACTGATATGGATGCTTGTAATTTTGATGCAGCTGCAACTATAGATGATGGATCTTGTACGACAAATGATTGTGCTGGCGAATGTGGCGGAAGCGCAACAGAAGATTGTGCAGGTGTTTGTGGTGGTTCTACAACTGCTGGTTCAGATTGTATGGATGCTGACGGAAACGATGGTACTTATAATGGAAGTTGTGATTGTGTTGCAATTCCAGTACCAGGTTGTAATAATCCAGATGCTTGTAACTATGATGTGAATGCTACAGAAGATGATGGTAGTTGTACTTACCCTGCTAATGACAACGTTGATTGCAATGGCGATTGTTTAGTTGCTGTAGATTGTGCTGGCGAATGTGGCGGAAGCGCAACAGAAGATTGTGCAGGTGTTTGCGGTGGTTCAGCAACAGCTGGCACCGCTTGTATGGATGCTGACGGAAACGATGGTACTTATGATGGTACTTGTGAATGTGTTGTAGTTGATGTTCCAGTACCAGGTTGTAGAGATGCTAATGCTTGTAATTATGATGCAGCAGCAACTGAATCAGACGATTCTTGTACTTACCCTGCTAATGACAACGTTGATTGTAATGGCGATTGTTTAGTTGATGTAGATTGTGCAGGCGAATGTGGCGGAAGCGCAGCTGAAGATTGCGAAGGTGTTTGCGGTGGTACTGCAATAGTTGGAGCTACGTGTGTTGACTCAATGGGCAACTCTGGCACTATAGAATCAGATTGTAGTTGTTTAGTTCCAACAACAGGCCCAACAACATCAGGTTGTACCGATGCTTCAGCTTGTAATTATGATGCAGATGCTACAGAAGATGATGGTACTTGCCAATACAACGATTGCGCAGGCGTTTGTGGCGGTGCTGCCGTTGTAGGTGCTGCTTGTGACGATGGTGATGCTAACACAAATAACGATGCTTACAATGCAGATTGCGAATGTGCTGGCTTACCAATAGATCCAGGATGTTTAAGTCAAGCAGGTATTTTAACCTTAGTTGAAGGTGGTGCTTATGGTGGTATGAATTATATATGTGCTGGTAGCTGTGCTACAGTATCGGCAAGCGACTTTTTATTAGATGCTGGGCAAGGTGTGAAAATTGTATGGCATACAGATGGTGAAATTGGAGCAGATAATTTTCCACCAGCCAATATTTTAGGTAGTGGAAGCTTTTATTGTAATGAAGCAGGCATAAAACAAACTGTGTATGCAACTGCTTTCGGTGCAACAAAAGATGCTGATGACGAAATTGATTACAGTGATTACTGTTTAACTTTCAGTAATACCTTAGCAATTACTTTGTTGCCTACAATTGATATTTCAGTTGTTACACAATGTGATGACAGCAATGGTAACTTTACTTATACTTTTAATGTTGATGGTGGTTTGCCAGAGTGTGCCCCAGGTCAATCTTATACAGTAACAGGTGATTACTTTAGTGGTGAAATTGCACCAGGTGAAACTCAATCAGTTGGTCCTATTGCAGATGGTGCTAACTTTAGCATAACCGTAACCGACCCTAATGGTTGTACTACAACTTATACAGATGTAGTTACTTGTGGGAAATTGCCGATTACCTTAGAATTATTTACTGGTGATGCAATTAGCCAAGGTAACCTACTTAAATGGGTAACTGCTACAGAAATTAACAACGATTACTTTAGCTTACAAGCTTCAACTAATGGTGTCAATTTTAGTACAATTGCAACTATTAAAGGGCAAGGTAATAGCAATACACCAATTGCTTACGACCATATAGACAGAGCAGCTGCTAAGGGTACAACTTACTATCGTTTAGTACAAACTGATTACGATGGTACACAAAGCAAATCCGATGTGATTGAGGTAACAAGAGGTGAATCTGCCTTTAATATTACAGATTTATATCCGATACCAACTACTGATGTAATTACATTACAGTACGTTGCTCCAGAACAAAGCAATATTGATATTGAAGTGTTTGACTTAATAGGACAAACACTAATTCAATACCAACGTATTTCTGATGGTGGCGTTGCTCAATTAGATATTAGTGTAGAAGACTTACCAGCAGGTATTTACTTCGTATCAATTATTTCTAACAACGATAAAGTAACTCAAAAATTTGTAATTGAGTAGTGCTTAATATAAAATACAGAACTTAATAATACAAAAGCTCCGGTACTTAGTGCCGGAGCTTTTTTTATTGTATTGTCTCTTATATTGAGTTATTTTTACAATAGTGCAATTACATGAAAATGCGCTCAAAAAAATAAATTAATGTACTCGTTAACAGATAAATTTTATAAAAGAAACGATTCTCCTCACCTAAACTTTAGTCCCTTCTGGTAGCTGTCGGAAGTCCGTTCCAATACCATTTTGTCAACACTTCATAAGCCAAACAGCCACCAAAATGCCATAATCTCTCCCAATAGTTATTGGGTTGTCGGGGCTATTTTTTCGTACATAAGCCTCTATAAGTAGCACAAATAATATTTATCCAAAGGCAGTACAGTTGTTTATTTATTTACCTACCTTATGTTATAAAATAAGTGAAAGCATACCGATATAACAGCTCATAAAAAAATAAACTACAGCAAACGCTACTTATTTAATAATTTGAAGTTTAGCATATTTTAATAGAATACGTTTCTGCCCAAATTTTTGAAAATTGATGGATGCCATTCTAGCAGGCCCTTCACCTTCTATACTTTGAATATTACCACTACCAAACCGTTGATGAATAACCTTCATACCACTTTGTAACGTAGCAGGGTTATCAGGCAGAAAATCTTCAGCATCTTTTACATCGCTCTGAGGTTTGGCAGGCTTATTAAATTGCTTCGAAAAATTAAACCGTTGCTTCATTGGGCTTTCCCAACCGGTTTTAACTTTTGGTTTTGAAGTGGAGCTTCCTACCGCTTCTAAGTCAAATATTGAAATATCATCAACAAAGCGGCTTGGTTCGCAATATTGCAAATTACCATAACGGTAACGCATATTAGCATACGAAAGAAAAAGTTGTTGCTCTGCTCTTGTGCAGGCTACATAAAATAAGCGCCGTTCTTCTTCTAAATCTTCTCTGCTATTTAGCGAAAGCATAGATGGAAATAAGTTTTCTTCTAAACCCACCACAAAAACCACTTTAAACTCTAAGCCCTTAGCGGCGTGTATGGTCATCAGCTTTACGGTGTCCAGCTCTTCGTTGTTGGTGTTGGTATCGGTTAACAAACTTACCTGTTGTAAGTAGGCCCCTAAATTATTCTTATCGTTAACCTCTTCTGGCAATTGCTCGTTTGAGTTAGAATCTCTAAACTCGCTAATACTGTTTAGTAGTTCTTGTAAGTTTTCGTAACGGCTTAGCCCTTCAACAGATTTATCGTTATGCAATTCAGTAAAAATTTTTGTAGCCTTGCCAATATGATGTGCTAAATTATAAGCATCATTTTTTGCCACCAACGATTGAAAACTTTTTATCATAATAGCAAAATCGTTGAAAGCTTCTGTAATTCTTGCACTTAACTTATACAATTTAGCTTCACTTATAATTTGCCACAACGTTCTATTGGTTTCGTTGGCAATAAGGGTTATTTTGTTTAACGAAGTTGCTCCAATTCCTCGTTTTGGGTAATTGATTACTCTTCGTAAGGCTTCTTCGTCGTTAGGGTTTACGGTTAGCCTAAGGTAGGCCATAAAGTCTTTAATTTCTTTACGTTGGTAAAAAGACAGACCGCCATAAATTTTGTAAGGAATATTTTGGCGCCGTAGCGCTTCTTCAAAAGAACGAGATTGAGCGTTGGTACGGTATAATATAGCACAATCACTATTTTTATAATGATCTCTTAATTTTAGTTCAAATAACAAATCTGCTATTATGCGCCCTTCATCATTATCACTAGCCGCTTTAATTAATTTAGCCCTATTGCCTTCATCATTGTCTGTCCAAATTTCTTTAGGTAATTGTAATTTATTTTTGGTGATGATTTGGTTGGCTATTTTTACAATGTTTTTAGTAGATCGATAATTCTGTTCGAGTTTAAAAGTTTTTACCTCTGGATAATCCTTTTCAAAGTTTAGTATATTTTGAATATTTGCTCCCCTAAAGCCGTAAATACTTTGCGCATCGTCACCAACTACAGTAATGTTTTGAAATACATCGGCTAATAGTTTAATAATTAAATATTGGGCATAGTTGGTGTCTTGATACTCATCAACCATTATATACTTAAACTTATGTTGATATTTGTACAACATATCAGGATGCTTAGAAAGCAGTAAGTACATGTTTAAAATAAGGTCATCAAAATCCATAGCGCCCGATTCAAACATTCGCTTGCTATAAGTACGGTATAAGGTACCTAATTTGGGCCGTCGGTTGCTTTCATCTTCTGCGGTTAAATTAAAGTTTTGGTTGTATTCAACTGCCGTTATTAAACTGTTTTTTGCATTAGAAATACGGTTGTAAACAATGTTGGGTTTGTATAGTTTGTCGTTAAGGTTTTCTTCTTTTACAATACGTTTTATTAAACTTTTACTGTCGGTAGTGTCGTAAATACTAAAGTTGCTTGGGTAGCCTAAGCGACTGCCTTCTACTCGTAAAATACGTGCAAAAACAGAGTGAAAAGTACCCATCCAAACGCTACGGGCATCGTTTCCAATTAAGTCGGTAATACGCTCCCGCATTTCACCAGCTGCTTTATTGGTAAATGTAAGTGCTAATATATGAAAAGGGTCGATGCCCTGTTTTATCATATGCGCTATACGGTATGTTAAAACTCTGGTTTTGCCAGAACCTGGTCCGGCAATAACCATAATAGGTCCGTCAATCTGTTGTGCGGCTTGCTGTTGTATTTCGTTTAAGTCGGTACTTATATTCAATGATGTTACGGTAAATTACTTTCGGTATAAAGGTAAAGATTTCCGTTTGTTTTGAATGAAAAGTTTTGCACGTGCGTTAAAATAATTTCAATTATATACTTCATTTGATATATAAATAAGAATTGACACAGAGATACCTGTTAGAAAAATACGGAAACAACTCAACCTCTTAATTAAAGAAGGTGCTGTTAATAAGTCTGGCACTAATAAAGGAACGGAGTATTTTATGAACAAAAATGTGTGAAATAAACACTTATTTCGCCCGAAAAGGTGCGAAAAATGCACAAAAAACAACACAAACAATTGATAATCAGTGTATTATTTTTGTGAAATAAAACATAAAATTTGGCAAGCTTGCACATAAAAATTTATAATACAACACTTTTAACTCCGCGCAATTTTTAAAAAACTTGTAATAAAAAACCAACGCTAATTGTAATCATCAATTAAAGATAAAAGTTTTGAGTAAGATAGGTAAATAAAAAAGAGTTGCATAGACTTATGCAACTCTTTAACTGATGTGGGTAATGTAGGATTCGAACCTACGACCCCCTCCTTGTAAGGGAGGTGCTCTGAACCAACTGAGCTAATCACCCAAAATGGGTTTCTGTTTTTAAAACAGTTTGCAAATATAAGGGCTTTTTAATGGCAACAAAAGTTTTTAATAAAAAAATGTGCTATTAAGGCCAATTTTTCTTTTTTTACTTACAAAACTTGAGTGGCTTATGTAATAATTGCCCGAAAGTTAGTGATTATTCGCAAATATATTTAATACATAAACAATCAAAAAAAACTGCGCTCCTATGGTAAACGGTTTAGCCAGTAAGGTTTTAGTAATCTCTTTTTTTGTTTAATAATATGAGAATTACTTACAAAGCATAAATTGAATTTTAAAAGTAATTTTAAGTATGTTGCCAGTATAATAGAGGCGGCCCATAATTAGCTACTTGTCTACTAAAAAATTTAAATATTATCATCTTTTCAGCTACTGCATTTTGATATGTTTGAAGATTTACTATGTTTATAGTAGGCTTTTGTTGATTTTGATGAGGTGACTGCGCTATCAAATAGGGATCAATTTTTAGGTTTGGAGAAAAATGTTAATTTTATAGATCGCTTAATACTTAAAATAGTAAAGGCTTTTAGTATTTTGAACAACTGGCTTTGCAGTTATTTAATTTTATAATGTTGATTGTTTTTGAGTAAAACGAGGACGTGGACGAGAACGATAACGTGGCGAAGGTTATCAAGTATAATTAAAAATGGGTTGATTTTCTGCAATGAAGTAATCGTTCTGTTTTTTTGCTAAACAATATTTTATAAAGGTTATTGTGGTGAAGCGAGGTAAGAATTTTTAGCCCCGATTGCAGCGGTTATCCCAATCACGAAGTGTTGGGATTTGAGCGGAAAGCGGGACCAAAGTATGTGCAGGTTATTGGCTTCGCTTCAAAAAAAAAGTATATTTACAAGTCTTAATAAATAAACGAATTTTAATTTTTTAAAAATAAATATAATTGTATATGAAAAGAAAGATTACAAATAGATTGCAAGCATTTTTAGTATTTATGCTAATACTGCCGCTGTTAGGTTATGCACAAAAAGGCTTAATAACAGGCACGGTTACTGATGAATATGGCCCATTAATTGGCGCAACAATTACTATTGCTGGCACTTCAACGGGTAGTACCAGTAATATGGATGGGATTTACGAAATTACTATTGAGCCGGGCAACTATACTATTGAGGCAAGGTATATTGGCTTTGATGCGCAATTGCAAGATGCAATAGTTGAAGCGGGTAAAGAAATTGTGGTAGATTTTAATTTGCAAGAAGGATTATTAATTGATGAAGTAGTAGTGTTAGGCACAAGATCTACTAACCGAACCAACGTAAAAAGTGCTGTTCCGGTTGATGTTATTAACGTAGAAAAATTGATAGCTGCTGCACCGCAAACTAACTTAAACCAACTGCTGCACTATACTACACCTTCCTTTACATCAAATACGCAAACCATTTCTGATGGTACGGATCATATTGATCCGGCATCTTTAAGAGGTTTGGGACCCGATCAGGTGTTGGTGTTGGTTAATGGTAAAAGAAGGCATACTTCTTCTTTAGTAAATGTAAATGGCACTTTTGGTAGAGGAAGCGTAGCTACCGATTTAAATGCCTTGCCAGCTATGGCAATTGGTAGAATTGAGGTGTTGCGCGATGGTGCTGCGGCGCAATATGGCTCGGATGCTATTGCGGGGGTTATTAATTTAAATTTGAAAAAAGAGGTTAACAAGTTGAACCTGTTATTAACAACTGGTGCAAATTTTACTAATGGTATTGGGCCTTTTGATGGAGAACAGAAAAATTATGACGGAGAAAGTATGGATTTAGGATTGAACTATGGCTTGCCATTGGGCGACAAAGGTGGCTATATAAATATGACGGGGCAAGTGAACTTGCGTGGTGCTACCAATAGAATGTTAGAGTTTACAGGCAACGTTTTTAACGCTTATAATGCTATTGAAAATGTAGCTTCAGCTGCAGGTGCTGATGTAAGTAAGTTAAATGAAGATGACATTAGAAACTATGCGCAAAATGTGGATCATTTTTCGGCTGACTTTAAAAATGATATTGCTAATACTACAGACTTAGCAGCTTTGCAAGGTTTACTTGGAGCAGATGTGACAGCTGCAGAGTTGACTGCCAGAGGCCAACAACGTAGCGATTTTAATATGCGCGTAGGCCAATCGGAAAACCGAGGTGGTAAAATGTTTGTAAATGCAGCAATACCTTTGGGGCAAAATTTAGAATTGTATGGCTTTGGTGGCGCTAGTTATAGAGATGGCCAATCGGGCTGTTTTTACCGTTTGCCAAACCAAAATAGAACCACAACATCCATATACCCAAATGGCACGGTGCCGAAAATAAATGCCAACATTACCGATCAATCAATAGGTGGTGGAATAAGAGGAAAAATTGCAAATTGGGATTTAGACTTTAGTACCGTTAGCGGTAGCAACAAATTTTTATTTAGAATGACAGACACCCACAACGCAACTCTTGGGGCTTCTTCACCTGTAGCTTTTGATGCAGGTGGGCATAGCTTTACACAAGCAACTTCTAATTTTGATGTGTCGCAATACTTTGATAACCCACGTGGTTTAAGTGGTATTAATGTTGCTTTTGGTGCAGAGTATCGGTTAGAAAATTACAAGGTAATTCCGGGTACAGAGCTGTCGTATGGTAATTACGATGTTAATGGAAATTTAGTAAACCCCACTACACCATCAGATATGTTGACCACCGATTTTTTAGGCAGAAACCGTCCATCGGGGGCACAATGTTTTGCTGGTTTTTTGCCAAGTAATAATGTTGATGCTAACCGTAATAGCGTTGGTGCCTATGTTGATTTAGAATTTGATGTTACCGATGATTTTTATATTGGCGTAGCAGCAAGAACCGAAAACTACTCAGACTTTGGTTCTACCTTTAATTACAAAATTGCTGGGCGTTATACTATTGGGAATAACCTAAACATAAGGTCGGCATTTAGTACCGGCTTTAGAGCACCTTCGTTGCACCAGTCGCACTTTAGCCGTACTTCCACTATTTTTGAATTGGTAAATGGTGTTTCTGTACCGCAAGAAAGAGGTACTTTCTCCAATACCTCTCGTGCTGCAAAATTATTGGGCATACCAAATTTAAAGCAAGAAACCTCTAACAATTTTAGCGCAGGTATTACCGCTAAGTTGCCTGGCCCAGGTATTAAAATTACATTAGATGGCTACCTTATTGATATTGATGACCGCGTTGTTTTAACAGGATCTTTTGTTCCAGGAGAAGATCCAGAACTACAAGCCATTTTTCAACAAGCAGGTGCGCAATCAGCCACCTTTTTTGCTAACGCTATAGATACCCGTTCAAGAGGTATTGATGCCGTTATTTCGCATAGTGCTATTGTAGGTAACGATTGGATTTTAACAAACGACCTAGCAGCCACCTTTTCACAAAATATTTGGAGAAGAGATATCACTAATGATGATTTGGCCGATGATGATGATAGAGTTGTTATTGATGGTATTAAAGCTTCTAAATTACTACAAGAAAAAGGTTTAGTGGGAACTTATTTTAACCAAGAAAGCAGAATTTATTTAGAAGAAGGTGTGCCAAGAATAAAAGTTACCTTAGGCAATACCTTAGATTTAGGTAGGGTTTCGGTGTATTTGCGTAATTCTTTTTTTGGAGCGACAACAGAAGCAACTAATGAAGCCATTTTTACTGAAGATTTAGAATTACTACCCGATGCAGAAATTGACCCTTACAACACGCCAAAAATTATAACAGATTTAAGTGCAAGCTACAGCTTTACAGATAATCTTTCGGTAACAATTGGAGCTAATAATTTGTTAGATGTTTATCCGGACGAAGTAGACCCAGCTTTTACATCAAGCGGACGTTTTATTTATTCGCGTAGGGCACCACAATTTAGTTTTTCGGGCAGGCATTTGTTTGCACGAGTAGCATTTACATTAAAATAATATTATCAATAAAACCATAGTTAAAACTCCAAGTGAAAAATTCATTTGGAGTTTTTTTTGATTTATACCTAATGAAGGATTTTATAAAATTTAAAAACTATGAACTACTGCAAATGGAAACTTACTTACAACAGGCGGTAAAAGTTTTGGTAGTATGTAAAGTAACAACTTCTGCTTATTAGGTGATTTAGCACCACGGTTTATTAATGATGCGAAAGCCAATATCAATAAAACAATAAAGATCAATAGTTTTAACATTAAACCCAACCCTGTGTTAAACTGGTTAAATATTAATACCAATTTTGTAGTTGATGCTAATACACAATTACAAATTGTAAATATTTTGGTAGAAGTGATATTAGAAAAAACATTAGCAAATAATGAACTTAACTAACTTAAAAATAGCCAAACGCTCAGTAGGTTCTTATTTTATTATTTTAAAAGATGAAAAACAAATTAACATTAAGAAATTTTTGAAGCAATAGAAAAACAATTTGAGTTTTAACAAAAAGCGGTTATTATGAGTAACCGCTTTCTTTATTTTAGGGTTGGTTTTAGTTATAAATATCAAACCCCATCACAAAAAAAGTAAGTTGTATTTTTTTTGAAGCGAAACAATTGTACCTAGCAGAAACTTTGCTCCCCGCCATCCGTTCAGCTACCGTTTTAACAAAACTTTAAAGTATAACCCAAACACCCATTATAAAATGGTATAACCACTTCTGTTGAGGCTATTTTTCTAACAACCTATTATCGAATTAACCGCATAAAATTAAGCAGTCATATTATTTTATTCAATTGCTGCAGCTTATATTCTTTTATCGCATTGCATCAAACTATAATTTGCTACCTTTGCAACTGCTTTATTAAAATTTTTTTATGGAAAAGTTAGATGCTATAATAGAAGAAGTCAGTAAAAACGGCTTTACACCTCAATTAGTGAGCTTATTAAAAGAAATTCGTCCGCATTATAAAGATTTGGTAAAAGACCCACTAATTACACGTTTGTTGCGAATGTCGTATGAGCATATTGAAAAAACCAAAAGTTTTGGTATTCAAATACTGGCTGCAATGGAAGAAGATGAAGAGGAGCCAGAAGAGTTAGAAGCACATGGTAGCGAAGAGCCAATTGTAAAAACAGAAGAAGTTGTAGAAAGCAACCCTGTTGAAGAGTTTGTGTACATGGTGCAATTGATAAAAAAACGACAACACCCTATTAATCGAGATGAATTGCGCCAAATAAAACAATTATTTAAAGCAGCAGGGCAAAAATAATGGTGTACTTGCGTAAGTATTGTTTTTAATTAGCATTAACAGTAGTTTAACTTATGTAGCTGGTAAAAGGTTAAAATCTCATACTGAAACTTAAAACCCGCACACCAAAGCAGAAGAAAATACCTTTTTAAAGAAAATTTGGAGCAAAAGGTAGGAACATTAATTAAAGCAAGTATCGCTCTTTTACTTCAAAAAAATAAAATGTAATCAATTCTTATAAAAGTGGAGCAAGCAGTCTCTTAAACTAAGGATAGCAAAATTTACCATAAAAATTATTTACTTTGCGGTCAAAATAAAAAATAATGGGGTCAACATCAGATATTAAAAACGGAACGTGTATCCAATTTAAAGATGGAATTTATAAAATTATTGAATTTCAACACGTAAAGCCAGGCAAAGGCCCTGCTTTTGTTAGAACAAAATTAAGAAACCTAAGTACAGGCAGAGTTATTGACAATACCATACCTGCTGGTCATAAAATTGATATTGTAAGAGTTGAAAGACGCAACTTTCAATTTTTGTATAAAGACGATAGCGGTTATCATTTAATGAATAACCAAACTTTCGATCAAGTAGCTGTTGAAGAGCATTTATTAGAAGGTAGCGAGTTTTTAACAGAAGGGGTAAATGTAGAAATTTTGTATCATACCGAAACCGATCAAATTGTAAACTGCGAACTGCCCGACCATATAGTATTAGAGGTAACCTATGCCGAACCTGGCATAAAAGGCGATACCGCAAATGCTGCAACCAAACCTGCTACACTTTCTTCTGGCGCAAAAATACAAGTGCCTTTGTTTATTAATGAAGGAGAAAAGATAAGGGTAGATGTGAAAAACAAATCTTATATGGAACGTGTAAAATCGTAACTTATGAAAATAAATGAAATAACTGCTTTAATTGATAAAGCAAACCAAACAGGCTTAGCCGAGTTAAAAATAGAAAAGGGTGATTTTAAGTTGTGTTTAAAATCAAAAAGCTATTTGGAGGCTTTAAAAAATAAGCAAGTAGTAGTAAGTGCGCCAGCCCCGCCGGTAATGGCAGCAATGCATAGCCCTACAATAATGCCAAGTGTTGCTGAAACAGCAACTGCCCCAATTGCTTCAACCGAGCCCGCAGAAACTGCTGTAACAAGCAATACCACATTTATAAAAGCCCCTATGATTGGTACTTTTTATCGTTCTTCTACCCCAGAAAAACCGCCATTTGTTAGCATTGGCGATAAAATTAAAAAAGGAGACACCATTTGTATTATTGAAGCAATGAAGTTGTTTAACGAAATTGAGGCAGAAGTAAGTGGCAAAGTAGTTAAGGTTTTAATTGATGATGCCAGCCCTGTAGAGTACGACCAACCAATGATTGAAATTATTCCTGATTAGTCAATTTTATGTTTAAGAAAATTTTAATCGCTAATAGAGGCGAAATTGCCGTAAGAGTATTGCGAAGCTGCCACGAAATGGGCATCAAATCAGTAGCCGTATATTCTACTGCCGATAAAGACAGTTTACACGTTCGGTTTGCCGACGAAGCAGTTTGCATTGGCCCACCAGCAAGTAAACATTCTTACCTAAATATACCCAACATAATGTCGGCAGCAGAAATTACAAATGCCGATGCAATACACCCAGGTTATGGCTTTTTATCAGAAAATGCCGAGTTTGCCGAAGTTTGTAATGATTATAACATCAAATTTATTGGCCCAACTGCGCACATGATAAACTCAATGGGCGACAAAGCTACAGCCAAAGCCACCATGAAAAAAGCCAAAGTACCCGTTATACCAGGTTCTGATGGTTTAATACCTAACAAAGCAGTAGGTAAAAAAAGTGCCGAAAAAATTGGCTACCCAGTAATACTAAAAGCTACCGCCGGCGGTGGTGGTAAAGGTATGCGAGTATTGTGGAATGAAAGCGAGTTTGATGATGCGTGGGATTCGGCCAAAACAGAAGCCAAAAATGCTTTTGCTAACGATGGTATTTATTTAGAAAAATTTATTGAAGAACCTCGCCACGTAGAAATACAAATAGTGGGCGACCAGTTTGGTAAAGTTATTCACTTATCCGAAAGAGATTGTACCATACAACGCCGCCATCAAAAATTGGTAGAAGAAGCGCCATCGCCTATTTTAGATGCTACTACCCGCAAAAAAATGGGCGCCGCAGCTATAAAAGCAGCTGAAGCTATTAATTACGAAGGCTTGGGTACGGTAGAATTTTTGGTAGATAAGCATAAAAATTTCTACTTTATGGAAATGAACACCCGAGTACAAGTAGAGCATACCGTAACCGAAGAAGTAATTGACCGCGATTTAATAAAAGAACAAATATTGATTGCCGCAGGCGAGCCAATAGTTGGCAAAGATTACGAGCCACAATTTCATGCCATTGAGTGCAGAATAAATGCAGAAGACCCTTACAACAACTTTGCACCTTGTCCAGGGCAAATTACAGCCTATCATACCCCAAAAGGTTTTGGGGTTAGGGTTGATACACACGCTTTTGCAGGTTATGTAGTACCTCCATATTACGACTCTATGATTGCCAAAGTAATTGTACGAGCCAACGATAGGGCCGAAGCTATTGCCCGTATGGCCCGTGCTTTGGATGAGTTTGTTGTTGAAGGCATTAAAACCACTATTCCATTTCATAAACAGCTAATGCGAAACGAACAATTTAAAAGTGGCCACTACAACACCAGCTTTATTGACACCTTCGATTTGGTAAAGGAAGAAGATTTATAACAATCTTTTTTTTTGAAGCAAAACAACAGTATTTTGTGGAAACACCCGTCCCGCTTTTCGCTAAATCTTTTTGCGCTACTTCAATATCTACGCTGCATAAAAAGGATATCGCTACAATCGGGGCTAAAATGGAAACTTTTTTACTCGTTGGTATTATATTAATATAAATCCAATTCAGATACTGTAGCCTAAGGCCAAGCTTTAGATGCGCCTGTTTACTGATCGATGCATCAAATCAAGCTTTGGAGGTGTGTATTTACTGATCGAAGCGTCTTCGCTTCGATCTGCCAAGGCACAAGTGTTTACTTGTAAGTGCATTACATTATTTCTGGTGCAATAAACAAAATAGCAAAGTTTGGGTTTTCTATTTGTCGCAATTGGTGTAGCAAGGTAGAATTTACCAAATTTAAGTTTAAAATAAGCATTTGGGCTTGCTGTTGTTCAATTATTTTGGCGTTTATTTGTGTGGTGTTTAAGCTGCCAATTACTTCTAATTCGGGCATTTTACTATTTAATAAATCTTCAATTTTTGAGGAGCTAAATTTGTCATTATCTACTATAAAGGTTTTGCTTTTCACGTTCTAAATTTGTTGGTTTATTAATTCATCTATAAGTATATCACCAACTTGGATGAATTGTTATCACTTTCGTTAATCCTTTTTTTACTAAAAATTGTTAAAATACACCGAGGCAGCTTAAGAATAACGTTTATACTAACTAAAGACAATGCTTAGCAACAACGATAACTGTACCCAAACTAACCCCGATTGCAGAGGAAAGCCCACAGCGTAGCGAGGACTTGGAACGGAAAGCGGGTGCAAAATTACAACAACGTAAAATGGTTTCGTTTCAAAAAAAAGTATTAACCAAACATATTTTCCATAGCAATGCAAACGACTGCACCGGCTAAAAAACCTACTAAGGCTAACCACGATATTTTTTTTAAATACCAAATGAAATCTATTTTTTCCATACCCATTGCTGCAACGCCAGCGGCCGAACCTATAATTAACATACTGCCACCTGTGCCGGCTGAGTAGGCTATAAAGTGCCACAAAAAATCGTCCATAGGAAAGGTGTACATGCCCATTGAGGCTGCTACTAAAGGTACATTATCGATTATGGCAGAAAGAAAGCCGAGAATAATTATTACTA
>Ga0209831_1000734_pt1 | contig 31423 bp, 8 predicted proteins | sample Maine_Asex4_meta_FD_187451 | JGI IMG/M metagenome (GOLD analysis project Ga0209831, IMG submission 187451) | Marine algal microbial communities from Maine, USA - Maine_Asex4_metaG (SPAdes) (version 2) | ecosystem: Host-associated > Algae > Red algae > Unclassified | place: Maine, USA | collected... | reverse complement strand
ATAAATTTGTAAGTACTCAATGATAAATGATAAATATCTAATAAGACGTAAACACGAGTAAGATAGCGTCTAATAAATTTCTCATTTATCATTTCTCATTCATCATTGAGTACTTACATAAATTTAATCTAAAAAACAAAATTACACTTTATTTCAGTTAAGGTAAAGGCTTCCTAATATCGCAATGGAGCTGCTAGTTTACATTTTGTAAACATTCAGGTTAATTGTTCAGAATAGAGAACAGAGAAGTGAGATTAGAAACTAGATAGCAGCTTTGCTCTTAAAGTATAGCTTATTCCATTAAAGTTAGCACGATTTTATCTCTATTCTCGCTTCTCTGTTCTCTATTCTAAATAGTTACCATTCAAGTTAATAATTTATTAAGGTTCTGTTTCTTATAGCAGATTCTTGTACCTTTGGTGGGAAAAAAATCAAAAATAAAATTATCACAATATGAAAAAGATAGTATTTCTTGGTCTATTTGTTTTAGCTGCCCTTCAGGGGTTTAGTCAAACAGAGGCGTATAAGGCAGAAAATGAAGGTTGGTTAGTTAAAATGGACGAGGCTTATAAATTGTCTAAGGAAACTGGAAAACCAATATTAGCCAATTTCACTGGTAGTGACTGGTGTGGTTGGTGTAAACGCTTAACTGCGTCGGTATTTTCTAAACCAGCATTTAAAAAGTGGGCTGATGATAATGTAATTCTTCTAGAATTAGATTATCCTAAAAGAAGAACCTTACCTGAAGAAATAAGAAATCAAAATGCTTCTTTACAACAAGCTTTTAAAATTCGTGGCTTTCCTACTATCTGGGTTTTCAATTTAGACCAAGATGATAAGGGACAGTTTAATATTGAAGGCTTAGGACAAACAGGCTACCGTAAAACGGTTAAAGAATTTACGGATGATATAGATAAAATGCTTGTTAAAGGGAAGTAAATCTTACTGATGAATTGGTAAATACTGTCCAAAAACAAAAAACGGAGTAGGTAGGTTCTTTAGAGGGAGCCGATTTGATTTGTTTTTTTATGAAAAAACAAATCAAATCGGCTCCCTCTAAAAAAATCTATCCCATCTGCTGTTTGCTAATTGCTAAACGCTTTAATAGCAGCTAAATCTTTAGGATAAGACTTAGCAGCTAACCAAAATAGCAATATCGAAATAGCTTCTGTTAAGTAGGTAAAAGAGAAAGAATAGCGCAAAGATTCTACGCCATAAGTAGGTGCTAAATAATCACTAATTGCACCAATACCTAAAGGTCCTAGCCCCAAGCCAATTATATTTAATACTAAAAATAAGATGGCAGAAGATAAAGCCCTCATTTTAGCATTTACCAGATTATGCGTAACTGCTATGCAAGGGCCCAAATAAATAGCCGTAAACAAAGCAGAAAAAAAGTAATTAATCAAAACGAATTGGGTATTTCCCGAAAAGAAAGCAAAATAAGCTGGGATATAATTAAGTAAACCTGCAATGACCGCTACCCATAAATACCAACGAATATCTTTAGTACCCAACTTGTCTGCCAAAAATCCACCTAGAAAAGTACCTATCATACCACCTACACCACTTGTTATGCCTAATGCGGCACCAATACTTGCTACTTCCATTCCATGTACCCTAGCTAAAAAAGGAGCAAAGAAATTACCTACTCCATAATTGGAAAAAGTATGGATACCACAACCTAGTGCTAAGAAGATAAAAGTCTTTTTGGACAATAAGAAACTAATGACCTTTCCAAAAGAAACTTCTTTATTTTTAATAGCTGACTCAGGATCAGAATGCCCTTTTGGTGGTTCTTTTACCGTAAATAATACAAGCAAGGCATATAACAACCCAGGGAGCCCTAACACCATTAGGGCAGTTCGCCAACCATAATTTTGGTCCAACCATCCGCCAAGGGAATAGCCAAATAAGATTCCGATATAGATACCGACCGAATAAATAGATAAAGCCGTAGCTCGTCTTTCAGGCGGAAAATAATCAGAAATCATGGAGTGAGAAGGAGGGCTGCCGCCTGCTTCTCCAACACCGACTCCTACTCTTGCTAATAATAATTGAGTATAGTTTCCTGCCAATCCAGATATAGCCGTCATGGCACTCCAGATAGCTAAAGATAGGGCAACTATATTTCGCCGATTACTTTTATCTGCCAATCTAGCAATGGGAATACCAAGCGTCACATAAAAAAGGGCAAAGGTAAGACCCGTCATCAATCCTAGTTGGGTATCCGTTAAGCCTAACTCAGCTTTAATGGACTCTTGGAGGATGACCAATATTTGGCGGTCAATGAAATTAAAGGTGTAAACACCTGTTAGAACGAGTAGCACATAGGCTCGATAAGAGTCGCTATAAATTGGTTTTTCTTGTTTCGTCATATTTTAATGCTTGTTGAATAGTCTCCTATACTTATTATTTATTCCTATATTTGTATTTTTGATTTTCAGTTAGGAGCATATACTAATAAAGAGCTCTTAATAATTCATTACCTTTGCAAGGTAAAAGAAATATTTCATTTATTATTAATCATTGAGGGACGCAAAAAAAGAAATATAGAATATTAAGAATAGAGAAGCAAGAATAGAGAGCAGAGACTAGATTCGTCATTGGATATGAGTTATTAGATATGGCATGAAATTGTCTCTGCTCTCACTTCTCGCTTCTCTATTCTGAATTTGCGTCTTTTTTCCAAAAGCTAGATTTTTATATGAAAGTATTGATTTGTGAAGACGAAGAGATTATGTTAACGGCTATAGAATTCAGATTGCAAAAGGCTGGTTTTGGTGTGTTAAGAGCTAAAAACGGGAAAGAAGCCGTTGCGATAATAAAAGAGAAACAGCCGGCTATAATAGTATTAGATATGGTGATGCCTGAGACAGACAGCTTAGATTTAATCCATCATATCCGAACGAAGATGAAGAATGATGCGCCTATCATCTTATTAGCTCCCATAGAGAAGGAAGACGAAGAGGTTTTAGAGGCATTTCGATTGGGCGTACAAGATTTTGTAACGAAACCCTTTAAACCAACTGAATTAATTCTTAGAATTAAGCGGGTATTGCAAGTAAGAGGGATAGAATTAATAAAAGAAAAATTAACGTAGGTGGGGTTGTGTGACAAGTGTTTTTGTATTAGAAAATTTTCAAATTTCTAATAGACTTGTTACCCTTTAAGAAACACCTATCTGAAATGCTCTTTTTCTGTTATTTTTCTTTAAAAAATAACTCAATAAAAGGATTATTCAGTGATTTTTTAAAGAAAACTAACAAAAAAATAGCTGTTTCATATAGGCATTTCTTAAAGGGTAACAAGTCTAATGAGTCTCTTACAAAAAGTAAAAATTTGAATTTTATTCAAATTTTTACTTTTTACACAACCTCCCATAACCTTTATAATTTATTACTATGGGTTTATTTTCAAAACTTAAAGACCATCTTGCGAAAGTACAGCAAGAAAACAGGGAAAGTACAACAGAAAAAACAGCTCCTAAAGAAATCTTTGATAGGATACGGCAGAAAATTGAAGAGACGCAAAAAAAGGCATCTACTAAGAAAGGGCGAACTCGAAGCAGTGGTTCTATCTTTAGTCAGCTTAAAGATAAATTAGAAGAGGCTAAAAAGGAAAATCAAGCTAGTCCGAAGGAAGAAACGGCAGATTCTAGCATTTTGGATAGGGTACAAGCAGAATTGGAAAAACTAGAAAAAAAGAAGAAGCCAGTTGAAATAGAAATAAAAAAGGAAGCAACACCCGCTTGGGGCTCTCCTATAGGAACAGGAGTGCCTGCCGTAGACGATATTTTGGGTAGGGTTATGCAATCTGCGAAGAAAGAGCAAGCAAAGAAAGCCACTACGCCAAAGAAAGAAGAGGAGTTTGGGTCTATCTTTGATCAGATCATGGGTTCGGATAAACCTAAAGCTTCTACTGCAAAAAAGACTTCTACAGCAAAATCAGTACCTGTATCTGATTTCGGAGATATTTTCGATAAGATTGTTACGCCAGGATCTAATAAAGCCGCTAGTTCTAAAGGAGGCGGTGGAAATAGTGGTCTATATGTTGGTGGTACAGGTTTAGTAGATGGTAAAGGTGGTAGTTTGTCTATGAGGACGGAGCCACACATGGGGGCTGGCACTTTGCGAACTCGCTTGCCAGATAATGTGAATGTTAGCATTCTAAATCATACGGATAAAAATGCGATTAGTATTGATGGCCAAACTGCTGGTTGGTATAAAGTAGATTATGAGGGTCAGCAGGGATGGGTATTGGATATTTATTTGGAGTAAGTTGTTATACTTGCTTGATGACTTACTGGTAAGGTGACCGTAACGCAACTCTCCGAGTTGCGAAACGAATAGTGTTTGCGCAACTCGGAGAGTTGCGTTACGGTCACCTTACCAGCAACTAATTACAAGAACAAGTATTATTATTATTAAAGTAATTACCTATAGTGGAAGCGGATCGTTGCGTACCATAAATCTGGTTACTCGGTACTTGATTCGCCCCTCCGATGAAGTAATTACCACTGCCACCAATGGCTGCAATCCAAGTCTGATTATTGTCAACATTTGCTGCCACCCATAAGGTTTGAAAACCTGTTCTTCCGATTGGAAAACCTAGCGTAACATCTGCTACATCTTCTATTAGCCCATTGTTAACAAAGTTGGAGCCAATATGGAAGTGCGCATCCATTACTAATAATCCTTTAGATTGAATAAAGTCAAAATTACCACCTGTTGGAAAAACAATATTATTCCCACTTGTAACGAAATTACCTCCTGTTGTCAAACAAGCTTTGTCAAATACCTCCCCACAGTTGAGTTTCTCATAATTGCCCCCTACTGTGACGCAAGAGAATTCGTGATAAACCCCCGGGCCATTATTATTAATGTAATTTCCGCCAATATTAACAGCACTGCTTCTCGTTAAGAAAAAGTTTTCTAGGGTAGCTAATGCTGGGTTTAATGTCATATCCATAGAAACATCTAATGCTCCATTATCAAGATATATTGCCCCCATTTCTAAGGTCAATGAGCCTGTAATCGTAAGGTCTCCGTTTTCGATCCATAACATGCCATCTTGTTGCACGCTTATCGACTGATTACTAGTAAGGGTATGGTCTATCCTTATATCATCGGTAATGGCATGGGGAGGAACATAGCCGCTCAACCAAGTTGAAGGATCCTCCCAATTACCATCTGCTATCGTCCTGTATTCTAAGCAAGGGCCACAATGGTAGTTGTTATAGGAGTTATGGTCATCTGTAAGAATAGTTTGCTGGTTTGCCCCTGGATTATTACAGATGTAAGAAAGCCCATAGAACGTATTACATTGTTGGTTGCATTCTGTATTATTGGGTACACAATTATCCGTATCATCACTATCTTTAAGCGGATGACTACTTGCAAAATTTTCATAGTATCCATCATGATCCGCGTCAATCGCCCCACAATTTCCATTACTTGGATCCGGGATACAGGCATTATTATCATCTGGGTCTGCACTTCCTGAAAAGCCATCTCCATCATTATCGCTTGGAGGTGGTGGCGTACCTGTTTCATCCAAATCTCCTGAACCAACCGACTCCAAAGTGAAAGCAAGGATAACCCCTCCTAGCGCGTTAGGGTTGGAAACTCCTTCTCCCTGCATCGTAACGGTATTAATGATGCCAGTTAAAGGACCACGTCTAAATTGACCAGAACTACTAATGGCACTTGGTTCGCCTCGTGTTGTACTTCCTTGCGTAGCATTGGTATAGGTTTGAGAGAGCCTTGCTATTGTACCAAAATCAGGCATGGTACGGAAGTCTCCTTCTATAGGACTATAGCCAACTACGAAGAAACCATCTGTAGGTTCATTAGGTTCGACTCCATCTATTAGGTTATTGATTTGATAAATATAATCTGCTGGTCGGAATTCTTTACCTTCATTCAATTTGCCACTTAATGCTACTCCGTTTACGTCTTGTGCTACATTTTCATAGACCATTGCTGTTAGTATAGCATCATCTGCATTATGAGTTGGTAAAGTCATTTGTGGAAAATCAATCGTAATATCTCCACTAGTTGCGCCATTCAATAAAGCGTTAATTTCTGCTTCATTATAGGTGATGAAATACAATTCTGTGGAGTATAATGCTTTATGATAATCTTCTAATTCTTGCTGCCAATTACTTTGTGGATTAAACACCATATTTCTAGCGGAGTGGAAATTCCCATGAGCATCGTTTGTGCTATTTTTCTTTGTCTTGGTAGTCGTACCATTTTTCAATCTAAATTGTAGCTGGAAATCTTTCTCCGCACCATTTGTTACGCCATTTACAAAATTATCACCTAGACCAGCATAACTAGAGTTATCTATAGGGCAAGAACCACAATGGTTTCTCTCAGCAGCGACCAACACAATCATTTGTCTATTAGAGCCAGCAGGAATATGGAAACTGCTGAGACTAGGCTTGGTTTTACCTGCTGCTTTTACAGTATTTTCGTTCAATAAATTAACCATTGGCTCCGTTGATGGTGGTCTGACTTCAAAACAGGCGTTATTGGTAAATGCTTGGGTGATGTTCGCATTACAATCTGTAAGACTAATTTTTCCACTCGGTATATCATTACTACTGGTTTCTGCAATACAAGCTCGGTTGATAGTAGCATTCCATGATTGGACATTTGCATACCCATGTGGCAAGTATAAGTTAGTCAGATTACCCGATACATTTCCTGTACTTATTAGATTTCCAAGATTGAATGGATTTTCATCTGACAGGTATACACTTGAGTTATTGAAAGTAGTTGTACTACCACTTTGATTGGTTAAATCTGCGGCTACTTCCAAGCTAGTGTTCGTAAGCGTAGCCGTTCCAATTTCATTGAGCCAGTGCATTTTTATAGTTGCACAAGAACCTTCCAAGTCAATGTTACCTGATTTTATTTGTAGACTATGGTGAATTGTTAAAGTTGAATTTTTAGCAACTATAGAAGCATTTGTATTATTGATATATATAGCTTTATCATAATCATTAGGCGTACTACGGGTTAAATCTAGCCCATCTGCTACGGTAAATTGACTATTAGAAAGCTTGATAAGTCCCTGATTAAGATTTACTCTTTTCTTAACGATTAAGGTGCCATTTGATACGACCATGTTAGAAGTAACTTGATTCATCTTTAAGTCATCTCCTACCGTGATAGTACCCGTGATGATACTAGCTACCCCATTATTAATCACTAAATCTATATTGTCTCCTAATAAAGTGAGTTCCCCATGATCTACTGATAAATTCGCATCATTATCAAGAGCTATTTGTGCGGTATTGGTATCATAGACCGTTACACCATGATTAATCCTTACATTCTTTCCAGATATATTGTAAGGTGGTTTATTCCCATTCTTCCAAGTATTGGTATTGGTCCAATCTCCGTGTGCAACGGTTATATAATCGGCACAAGGACCACAATAATCATAAGTTCCTTGGGTAGTCGCCCAATCTGTTACAGACACGTTTTGAGTTGTGCCATTATCTGTATCAGAGGTTCTTTTACAAACAGTCAGTAAGCCATCGTTGTCATGGTCAATACAAGTACTATCTACAGTTTCAAGCAGACTTATATTGTAGGTCGCAGAGAATTGACAACCATTATCTGTTAGTAATTCTAGCGTGTATATACCCGCATCGCTTACGGAGAAATTAGTTACCTCTAGGTCATGAGCAGTTCCTGCGATATTTCCGTCAGGAGCTAACCATTTGACAGTAGTATTAGCTGGTTCTGGGGCAGGCTGCCAACCTAGTTTGATGGAGCCACCAAGCGGAACAGATTCTGTATTATTATTTCTTATCCAATTACCATCTGATAGCTTGGTGTAAGAAATGAAGTTGAAAGAGTCACTTAAGAGCGTATTACAATCTCCATCTTCACAATCGATTAAGCCATCTCCATCATCATCTATATTATTATCACAAATTTCTACTGCACCAGGACAAATAATTGTATAAGAAATCGCATCTACTTCCGCATCATAAACATTGATACTGGTAAGTCTTAAATAACGAGTCGTAGTACTTGCGCTTATTTGTTGATCAAAATAAGATAAGTTCGCAAAAGTGAAAGGACTGCCAGTAGCATTGGTCCAATTAGTGCCATCAATAGATTCTTCTACTTTTATATTAGGATCGGCAGAAGTAGTTGCTGCTCGTCTCCGTGTAATGGTATAATTAGTACCTGTTGGCAACTCATCTGTTAAATCTACTACAATATACTCATTTGTATTATCTAGTAATATAGCCGTATTATTTGGTGCTCCATAAATATTATTTGGATAAGTTACTCCTGATTGACCTGTATGAGCATCTGCATAGCCAACTACTGTTTGACAAATACAATCATCATCGTTTGAGTCGATTAGTCCATCACCATCATCATCAATATTATTATCACAAATCTCTATACAATCAACAGGAACACAAGCATTATTGTCGTCAGGATCATTAGTAGCAGGAACCCCATCCATGTCATTGTCTACTGGTGGAGGAGGAGTAGCTGTTTCATCCGTTCCCGCCCCATTAAATGTCAAGGCAAATACAACACCTCCTGGCGGGTTAGACATACCTGATTTACTAATACCAGATGCTTTCATGTTCACGACATCTAGGATGCCTGAAGTTGGACCATTTCTGAATTGGGCAGAGCTACTAACTCCATCCGCTTCTCCTCGGCTAGTACTTCCTGCTGCTAGATTTGTGCTAGTTGCTGTAGCTACTTCTGTGTAGGCAGACATGGTTTGAAAGTCTCCTTCTACAGGAATTGAACCTATTACTAATAAACCATCTGTTGGTTCATTTGGCTCTGTTCCATCAATTAAATTAGTAATATCGTAATTTCCTGTGAGGGAATAAAAACCCTCTCCATTGGATACTTTGCCACTTACGACGGTTCCAGTATTGCTTTGGTCTACATTTTCTAATACGACTGCCAAGAGGGTGGCATCATCTCCGTTATGTGTTGGCAATTGAATCTGTGGTAAATTAATGTCGATATTTCCACTAGCTTGCTGATTGAGCAAGTTGGCGATATCCGTTTCATTGAAAGTGACCAAGTAATATTCATGAGAATTTAATGCTCTGAAATACTCTCTATAATTGACGGTGTTTCCTGGGTAAAAAGTCATATTTCTATCAGAATGGTACAATCCATTTGCATCATCTGTTTCATTCATTTTTTTAACTGTATGGAATGGACTAGATAGTTCAACAGCTAGGGTATATTCCCGTTCTTCTAATGGCTGATAAACACTCGTATAGTTATCTCCCAAGCCAGTATAATTAGACCCATTAGAAGGGCAATCAAATCCAGCATTGCAATGGTTTCTTTCAAACGTAGCTAATACGACTAGCTGTCTATTCGCTCCCGCTGGAATGTGGAATCCTGTAATAGCTGGTACTCCTGAAGCTCCTTGACCAGAAGCATTTGCCGTTTTGTGAGTGAGTACTTTAACGGTATCTGGAACAAGCTGATTAGGTGGATTTATCTCATAGGTAGTTGAAAACTCACACCCTGCATCAGAAGTCAATTCTAATGTATAGGTACCATAGTGGTTAGAACTTAAATTAGAAATAGTTAAATAATTGCCTTCCCCTAAAATAGCACCTGCTTGATTTATCCATTTAATACTAGTGATACCAGTTGGTGCAGGGTCGGGTTGCCATTTCATAAATACCGTCTCCCCCAGTTGTGCAGTAACGGAACTATTATTATCTATCCAAGTTCCATTCCCTAACTTAGTTGAAGGGATAAAATTGAAAGACCCATTGGTAAAAATATTTTCACAAGCACTATCCGCACAATCTATTAGCCCATCTCCATTATCATCTACTCCATTATCGCAAATTTCCGTACAGGACATAGGAATACAGGCATCCATATCGTTGGTATCATACAATTCATGTTCCGTATCATAATTGGCATAATAGCCATCCCCATCATTATCTATTCCATTACAAGCTTCTCCAACTTCTGGGATACAAGAATTATTATCATCAGGATCGGTATCCGTATAGAAACCATCCATATCGGTATCTATTTGCAATGCAGGAGGCACTATATAATCTAAGCAAGTACACTCGCTAAATTGGGATACTATAATACTGCAATCTTGATTAAGAATATAATTAGCTGGTATTTCATTATTTTCACTAATACAGGCATTTTCAACGGTAGCAGACCAACCTGATGGACCTGAGGTATAACCGTTAGGGACATATAAGGCACCTATCTGTCCGTCAATAGTACCAGTATTTATAAGATTGCCAGATGGTTCAGCATAAGAACCTGACAGATAAATATTGAGGCTATCCCCTGTAATTTGACCAGTTGGATCATTAATCAAGTCTTTACCTATCTCTAAACAAACATAGCTTAACTGAGCAATAGCTGTATTCTTCCAATCTCGTTTTAGATTCAAACAAGACTCAGAAGCATCTAGTAATCCATTGGCAATAGTGAAATCATTATGACAAGTTAATTTAATATGTTTGGTAATTACAGATGCATTTGCTCCATCAATAAGAAAGCCATTATCTTGTATGGTATAATCTAACCATTCTCCACTAGCAATTTCAGAATGTAATAGGGTAGCCCTACCATTTAGAACTTTGAACCGTTTCTTAATAGCTAGATTGGCATTTTGAGTAACTAATTTTGAACTATCATTTTCTAAGATTACATCATTATTCCCGAAAAAACTAGCATTAAGGAAGTAGACAGCGCCATCTTGAACAACTAAATCTAGTTGGTCATCTAATATAGAGAGTTGATTATCTTGCACCCATAAATAACTATTATTGTTGACGCTAATAGTTTGCGCAGCAAGTACCTCGTGATTGATGATAACATTTTCTCCAGTTAAATAATGAGGCGGTGCTTGTCCAGCTTTCCATATAGCAGGGTCTTCCCAATTTCCTGGAGCTATTGTTATATACTCCGCACAAGGTCCACAGTAGTCACCGGGTTGTTTGGTCGTTGGCCAATCCCCAACACTTACTAATTGTGTTTTTGCGGGGTCCATATTAGCACCTCGTTTACATACGACCAAATATCCATCTTCATCATAATCTTCGCAAGTATTACAAGCTTGAGTTTCTGGGAAACAAGTATCTCCATCATTGCTATCAAAATATTCATGAGTAGGGCTATAATTTGGATAAAAGCCATCATTATCTGCATCTACACCAAGACAAGTACCTGCTTGATTATTAGGATTAGGAATACAAGGATTTGCATCATCTGGATCGTAAGCCGAATTAGAGGAATATAAATTAGCAGCATAGCCATCATTATCATTATCTATTAAGGCAACGGTATTATCTACGGGTGGTTCTGCGCAAGAATTTAAGATAATTGCTAGTGCAAGGCCTCCATTGGAAGTAAGCGTAGCATCACCAGTAGACTGCAAATCAAGGGAATTAAAATAGCCACTTACGGGCGTATTGCTAAATTGAACAGCGGCACTCATTCCATCAGGTTCATTCAATTCCATATAATTTCCTGCCGTATTATCAGTAGTAGCTGCTTCAACTGTTGTGAAGCCTTCCATTGTTTGAAAACCACTATTACCCAAGCCACTCACCCCGACAACTAAAAGACCGTCTTCTGTTTGATCAGGTGCATAGTCAGGAGCGAATTGAGCGATAGATTTAGTGAAATTACCTGGAATACCATCCACAAAATCTGTAGCATAATCGGATCCAATAAGATTTATACCTGCTGGACCTTGATCCACATTAGCTGCAACGACGGCAAAAAGTATTGCATCGTCTGCGTCCGTGTCAGGTATAACTACATTTGGTAAACTCAGGTTAATAGTACCTGTATTGCTTCCGCCTAATAATGCTTCAATTTCTGCTTCATTTAAACTAATTATATAGCTTTCCCTAGAGTGTTTAGCTGACAATTGATTAGCCCCGGCATGGTGAGTCAGTTGGTAAACAAAATCTCCTGAATGAAATCCAGGAATTCCATCTATGCTATTCTTTTTGGAAATATTCCCGCTTTCACTAGCAAATTTCACGCTAATTTGTGGTTTGCCAGATGAGCTTAAGGTAGGACTAGCATAATTATCTCCAAGAGCAAAATTGCCCGAATAATTAGGATTACAGTATTGAAAGTCTCTACAATGATCTCTTTCAAAATTAGCTACTACAATTAATCGTCTATTTTCTCCATGTGGTATTTGGAAATTACGCATGCTCGGAATGCCTTGTTCTAATTGACCAGTAGCCGTAGCAGTAGCACTATTCAAGATACTAACGCCCGTTGAACAATCCTCCTCAACTGCTTCTTTACATGGTCCACATTCATTCCCTGAACCTTGTTGAGCCAACCAATCTTCCACGCTAATACTTACGGTTTGACCACCCACAAAATTGCCAGCTCTATTACAGATATAAATATAGCCATCTCCATCTTCATCTGGACAGCCGCATTGTGCTGCTGCACCGCTTGGCTCACAGGCATTTTGGTCATTAGGATCATAGTCATCATGATCTACTGGATAATTACTGAAATAGGCATCTCCATCTGTATCTTCTCCGACACAAGCACTAATGTTTTGATTTGGATCACAGGGACTAAGTGGGTCGCTATCTGTACCTAAATGATAGATTCCATCATTTCCTGTCTCGTCTCTATCCTTAATGCCATCCCCATCTGTATCACTTTCTTTATCATAAGGTGCTATATCATTTCCATCGGTCACCCCATCATTATCATCATCTGGGTCCGAGCCATTCAATTTGCCATCTCCGTCAAAATCACAGAAATTTTGGGTATTGTCTCGTACACAGTCGTCGTAATCAGATTCCTCTACCACTTCTGCCGTAGAAACAATAAAATTCGATTGATTTTGATCATTGTTTGGATGATTGAATACGGTGTTCCATAGTAATATAGACCGATCATTGCCTGGTCCTTGGAAAATGACTTTTCCATCCATATTGAAATCCTTCTCTGTATAGCCACCACTAATGAAATTACTTAGGTTGCTTTCGTTTGATTCATCTAACAATATGTGCAAGAACATGTAGAAAATATCATTATTGGGGCCTTGGAAAATGGTGTTATTGTCTCCATTTAAATCTCCTGCCCACATAGCTATGTCATCCTCTACCAATACTCTAGGTGTATTTCCTCTTACCGGTGTAAAGTCGTAAGTAAAATCTATAAAAGGAATATTATTAGCGGTACAAGTATAAGGGAATAGCGTCTCTAGCCCTAAGTGATTTCTATGTCTAACTCTTATATAATAATCTCCATGCGGAATATTATAAAACCCAATTAGAGGGTTGCCTTCGTTCGTAACTATATCTCCATCTCGTTGAATTAGACCAGAACAAGTAACAAGTACTTGCTCAAAATTTTCTGCATCCATTAATTCAAGAAAAACCCAGTCGACAATGGCATCAGGACCAGTTTGGTCTAGGAGTTCTTGGCTCACGGTTTCGCCGCCACCAGCCCCTACATGGGTAAAGCCTGCTAAATCCGTGTAGGGTTCTGTCGTTGGAATAATTCCTAATACTCTTAAGTCATCTCTCATTAAACCATCCCCTGCATTTTGTACCAATGCACCTTGTAAAAAGGCTTTCAATTGAACGGCTACGCCTTCACAATTAACGACTTGGCTATAGACGGTGTGATTGCCACAGGCATCTTCTGCATACCAAGTACGAATAATTTGTTGCGTAGCTCCTGTTAGAGCAGTTCCTTCTTCATATTGAATGTTAATACTAGGATCACAGTTGTCTATAGCGATTATATCCGTTCCTAATTTTAGGCTATCCGTTCCATATTCACAAACTCGTTTTACTTCTAAAGGAATACTTCCCTCTATCACCATATAGGCGACCGTTTCGGCAATGTGAGCAGTATCTGAATAGGCCCATTCTTGCAAGTGCAAGTCAAAACTACTAGCTCTTTTATTCGTAACTCGGACGGTAACTGGAGTTGTTTCCTGATTACTCATTACTTGGGCAATGATAACGGGATTGTAATATTTATTATTCGTAGTTACTCTAAGTCCAGTATGGTCTACATCTATCGTACCGACTTCTCCTATTATGTCTCCTCTTGCATTGGTAATATTACCGACTTGCTCAATGGCCAAATAGGCCGTATTTTCTGCGGTGTGGGTAATATCTGTATCGACAGAAGTTTCTTCTTCCATTTGAACGTCCATTCCATTAGTTGTCACATTTTGTATTGCTGCCAGTATAGGGTCTTTATCCCTAATACTTTGGGCACTAGCAAATACGGCTGGTGATTCACTAAAAGCAGTAGCGAAAGAAATAGGATTCCATGCTTCAGAAATAGCTTCCCTTCCAACTTCTAATTGGTAGTCGGCTATTTGTGTTCCTTCTTCTATCGCTATCCAAGCAATATTCTCTCTACCATGTAAATTATCATTGGCTGTTTCTTCCTGTAATTTTAATTCAAATTGATTGGTAGAAACATTTCTAATTCTAGTAGTGACAGGCGTATCATCTTTGCTGCTTACCACCTGTGTGAAAATTACTGGTTGTCGAGTAAATTGAATTGGGAAAGAAACGGTTTTCCATTCTTGGTAGATATTTTCCATTACCCCCGCAATCATTTTTTTACCATTGGGCAAGGTATAGATTCTGAAAATATCTGGAGAGGTGTTGTCCTGTACTACAATTTTTTGTTGGTCACTTGTTGAATTCCCACATAAATCAGTTGCCGTCCAAGTACGAGTAATCGTATAAGAAAATTGGGAACAATCATCTAGGCCTTGTGTGCTGGTTTCATCCTTATCTATCGTAATAGCAGGACAATTATCAAAGGCAGTAATGAGTGCTGGCAAAGGAATTTCTTCATCACAGCTTATGGTAATATCTGCTGGTACGTTTTGTAATATTGGGTCGGTAGTATCATTGAAATTTAAAGTTACAGAGGCGGTTGCACAGCAAGTATTCGTAGCATCGCAAACACTATAGCTAAATTGGTCTGTGCTACAAGAAGTTATATCTGAGGTATAAACAAAATCCCCATTGGGCTGCATAGCAACTGTTCCAGAAGCTGGTTGAGTAGCAACTGCATATACTAGTTCTGAATTTTGTAAGGTATCATTATCAGCTACCGTACTTTGAAATGCTTGACCGGGGCAAATACTTGCAAAATCCTTATCTCCTAAAGAAGTGACTGTATTAGGGTCTGATAAATTCACAATGCCATAATCTGTGCTACAAGAAACATCACAATAACGTATTTTTACATCATAACTTCCTGCTGGTAAATTATTAAAATCTACTACATTTTGTACACCCCAGGTAGTTCCTCCATCTAAACTTACTTCTATGCAAGCTCCTGTTTGGTGAATTATTGCTAGATTAATACTTCCGTCAGTATTACCACAAGTACTTGGTGGCGTATCTGTTATAGAACTAACAGTTGGCATTGGGCGAACTTGCAAGTTATAAGTATCTCTTATTTCATAAGTTGGAGCAGTTGCTATAAAAATAACTTGTGGTTGTATAGCTTCTGTATCTGTTGGTGGGTCAAACTGAATCGTATGTGGACCAATGCCAGAAGCGGCTGCAAGGGAAGCATTAGCACCGAAATCCCAATAGTAGGTAAATCCATCAATAGCTGATGCTGCTTCAAATGTATAGCTTTCCCCTTCACATAGCCAAGTATTAGTTGGTGTATATACCTGAGGCCAGGTCTCTCCACCGTCACAATCATCTTGATAATCTATTAAGCCATCTCCATCGTCATCTATTCCATTGTCGCATTCTTCTAAGCAAACAGGTTTGCTAATGACTACTGGATTATTGGCGTAGCTACTATCGCATCCCGTAAGGGTATTTACAACTCTTATGGTGTAATTGGCGGCAACTAGATTATCGAAAATATTAGAAGGCTGGTAATTGGCTCCATTATCAATACTATATTCTAGATTATCGCCCGTAGCAGTAATCGTGATTTGTCCATTCGTTAAATCAGGGCAGTTAGCTGGATTCGTTGCATCCACGGCTGTAATAGCTGGTTTACCACAAACTATGTCTTCACAATCCATCTTTCCATTGCCATCGTTATCTATACCATCACCACATATTTCTGTACAATTATCGGTAATATCTAAGGAAATCGTCGCATTTGTACAGCAATTATTAAAACAGACTTGATACTCGAATTCATCTGGGCCACAATAGCCAAGGGTAGCTGTAAAAGTAAAGGTGCCATCTGAATTTAGAGTTACGTTACCCTTAGTTGGAAGTGTTACTATTGTATATTGGACTGCTGTGCCATTTGTGGAATTGGCAACCGAACCAGAAAGGCTATTTCCGTTAGTAATAAAAGTATTATTTAAGGCAACTGGTTTACCACAATCTGGATCGTCACAGTCAGTCAAATTATCTCCATCATCGTCTATACCATTATCACAAATTTCCATACAAGTAGGGGAGGTAATAGCGATTGGATTATTTTCATAAACAATAAAACAGCCAGTTGCGGTATTTCTAACGATTAGATTATAACTACCAGCTTGCAAATCTGCAAAAGTAGCACTTGCCTGATAATTCGTACCCGCATCAATACTATATTCTAAATTATTTCCAGAAGCAGTAATCGTAATCGTTCCATTGTTTAAAACGGGACAGTTGCTTGGATTGGCAGGAGTAATACTGCTAATAACTGGTTGCCCACAATCAGGGTCATCGCAATCTTCTAAGCCATCTCCATCATCATCATGATTATTATTGCAAATTTCGACACAGACAGGGTCGGAAAGAGTAATAGTATTTCCATAATCTGCGATACAACCTGTAGCAGTATTTTGAACTTTGATAGTAAAGTTACCATCTGATAAGTTAGTGAAAATATTATTTGTATGGTAGGTACTTCCTCCATCAATGCTATATTCTAAATTACTCCCAGAGGCAGTAATAGTTATGGTTCCATTATTTAAAGTCGGGCAGTTATCTGGGTTTTTAGGCACTACAGATTGGATAGTTGGTCGTCCACAATCAGGGTCATCGCAATCTGTTAAAGTATCTCCATCATCATCTGTTCCATTACCGCAGATTTCTATACAAGTTGGATTGCTAAGCGTGATAGTACTAGTGTAATTCTTTGTACATCCAGAAACGGAATTTCTAACTCGAATACTATAATTGCCAGCAGTAAGCCCTGTAAATGTATTATTGGATTGATAGGAAGTACCTCCATTAATACTGTACTCCAAATTACTTCCTAAAGCAGAAACCGTGATTTGTCCATTATTTAAAGTAGGACAATTGCTTGGGTTTTGAGCTTGAACAGAAACATTTGTAGGAGACCCACAATTACCATCTGCACAATCAATCAAGCCATCTCTATCATCATCTATGCCATTATTACATATTTCTGTACAATCCCAAGTGGCCGTTATGGCATCTAAATCTGTATCATACACATTCGTACTTGAAATTCGGATATAACGAGTAGTCGTACTTGCGGAAATATTTTGATCAAAAAAGGAGGTGTTACTAAAGGAAAAGGGACTACCCGCAGCCGTTGTCCAATTGAATCCATTCGCTGATTCTTCCACCTTCACGGAGGGATTAGAACTGGTGGAAAGCCCTCTTCGCCATCTTATCGTATAATTGGTGCCTACAGATAATTGCTCTCCTAAATCTACTACAAGTACATCCCCAGTCTCATACAGTTGTGCATAATTTCCATCCGCTGAATCTAAACTATTATTAGAGTTAGTAACCCCTGTTTGAGAAGTAACAGATTGCCCGTTAGCCATACAAGAGGAAGTGTCACAATCTGGGTCATTATTATCAATCAATCCATCCCCATCATCATCTATTCCATTTCCACAAATTTCTGGACTATTTGGACAATCGGTATCTGCTTCATCTATATCTCCGTCTCCGTCATCATCTATCCCATTACCACATATTTCTCCACATGAATTAATCGTTACGATATGCACATCAGAATATCTAGTTCCACAATATTGAGTGCCACCACAATATATACTAGCTCTATAATAAGTAGTTTGAGTTAGTAAAGGCGTGGTATAGCTATTCCCTGTAACTCCTGAAATAGTAGACCAACTTGTTTCATTAGAAGATTGTTGCCAAGTAATATTGCAAGTTCCAGAGGTATTTCCAGTCGTCACCGAAAGTGCAACACTTTCATCTGTACATGCTTTGCCACTTCCTGTAAGCTCAATAGTTGGACATTCTTCTACGGTATTAAATTCATAGCATTTAAAAAACAAGCAGTTCATTCTTTGCTCTCCAATGTTATTAGGATTAGAACCACTTGAATATTTTGCGCCAAAATTTACATTTATTTTTTCTACATTACTAAAATCATAGGAAATCATAGTATGTAATGCCGTTTCGTCAACCCCTGACTCTACAGGCGTACTTCCCAATGCCCTTAAAGCGCCACTTAAAGTCAAAACAGAATTGGATTGTAATTGATACCCATCAAAGTCTTGACTTTCAACAAATTCTCTGATATTAAGAGAAGTGCCATTTCCATCTACGTCTATAGCTGACATAGTCGTTTTAGGTACAGATTTACGTATAGTTGTTCCAGCCTCATAAAAAGAAAACTCAAATTCTATCCATCGATCTTGGTATTGCCCTGATGTGAAATTATAATCGATTTGTGGCTGGAAAGCAAATTCATAACCTCCATTGACAGATTCAGGTTGATCTATATTTACAAAGGAGATATTAGAATGGGATTTTTTAACAATTTTCACATGGGCATCTGTTCCCGGTATTATATCTTCAAAAAGATAAATAGCCCCTTCTTCACTTGCTGTACCGTCATAAAGACTAGGGTTTTGAAAATTTAAAGTTGGATAAGGGCAAGTGCCTGATACACAATCGGAGTCTCCATCATCTATATACCCATCTCCATCATCATCTATACCATTATTACAAATTTCTGCGCCCAAACAGTCTGAGTTAAAGAGTAAGCCCCAACTATTAATACTTCCTCCATCTCCTTGTTGACCGTCGTTTACTCTTAAAGTCCAAGTCCCTTGCATATTTTCTCCATTAAAGGCAGAAAGCGGATTGTGTGGCGGGTAATATTCATCATTAATTGGCGGACAAGGTAATGTTGAATAAGGAGAATCATCGTCAAATCTAATTCTAATATCCTTATTTCCGCCACATTTATTTTGTAGCAATGTAACCCAAGTACCTGCAGGACTCACTAAGTAAATTGATAAGTCAAAAAGATAGGTATGCGAGATATTCAAATTACTAATATCCAAGTCTGTTATCGTTCCTGATTGAGACACATTCATTGTTGAAACAACAATAGCCGCTCCCTGTGAAGAAATGGATTTCGGTACGTTTGTACTATTTTGTTGAAAACTGTTAGTACAAGGACTACTGGAACTACAATCAGAATCCAAGTTATCAATAGCTCCATCTCCATCATCATCTATCCCATTCCCACAAATCTCAGCAGAGGGAACCGCACCACAAGATTGCTCTTGAAAAACGATATTATCTACCCAAAAATTGGTGGTATTATAACCAAACATCAACGTTAAGCCTATATTACCACTAGTAATATTTGGGGATATATTATTTAATTCGAATGTCTGTTTGGAAGTTGTTAAATAGATTACTTCGGACCAATAGGTAGTCCAAGGGAATTCACTTAATTGAAGCTGCACATGAATTGGTCTATTAGCTACTGCTTTGGCATCTAAGCTTATTTTATAGGTTTTATTACTTTGCAACTGATGTCCCCCTTGTTCAAATTCTGTTTGCCAGGGTGAAAAAAAGCTTTGCGTAACATCGAAATAAGCGGAATTGGCTCCTGATAATTGACCTGAATTATCAATACTAAAAGTTGCAGCATTCGTTGCATTCCAGTTGCTTGTACCATTATCAAATTCTGAATTAACTAATACATTACAAGAAGAAGTACTGGCAGCAGTGGATGGGTAGGCACAAGTAAGTTTTAGTTGATCGACAAGGTAATTAGCCCCTGTTCCACCATCATGACCTATTTCTATATAGTCGATAGAAGAACCAATATTACTAGATTTAGTAGCGATAGCAGAAGCATTGGACGGTTCTTGCGTGGGATCAGGATTCACCCATAAATAAGCAACATCATTTCCTGAGCTACTCATTTCATATTTAGCTACCAACCAATAAGTATTGCCCTCACTCATCCCATATCCACCATCATTATTATCAATAGCAAAATTGGTTCCCCATCTTTTTCCTATGGCAAGTTCTTGGCGACCATCTGGTTTTATCCAAAAACCCTGATCGGTAATATTATTTCCCCTTACCAAAGCACTTATCCAAAAAGTGGTAGTTCCTGTTATTGGATTGGCTAAGTTTCTTCGTAAGGTTCTAGCACTTGTATTCGGTTGTAGTCTTATTTTATTGCCAGCCGAAGACAGCCCAGAATGGGTTAGAGAGCCATTTTCAATCGTAGCAAAATTTCCATCGGGTTGGGTCCAACTTCCTGAGAAGCCTGAGCCGCCATTGGCAGAGTTGATACTAGAACCTGCATTATAGTCAAAATCTTCTACTGCATCAGTAATACAGGCAGCTCCTAGATTTAGTCCAGTTAAATCAACTACGCTACTGCTAGAACTTTTTCTACTTGCACTAGCGTTGGTAATAGTCTTTGGTATATACTTATTGTTGGGTGCGTTAGTATGCTCTGTATTGGTGTAGACTGCAAGTGCTTCAGAAGTGTTTTTTTCTAAATTTGCTGTAGCTGGAGCATTTGTAACTACAAAATTTGCATAAAAAGCAAAGATTCCTAGGAAAGCAAATAATAGTATTGTGATTCTCTGTTTGACCATGTTGCTGTTTATCTCCATGTTATGAATATAAGAAAGGAAAATACGATGGGGGAGATAAGAAGGAGGGATATTTTGTTTGGATCTATAAAATGGAAGGTAGTGTAATCTATAGTGGTCCAAATTTTATGCCATAAGTGGTGACAGAGTAAAAGAGGGATAGAATAAAGAAGTATGTTTTTGGGCACTAAAAGCTATTGCCGTCTATTAAACTAATTAGGATAGCTATAATAAAAGCAGTATCGTCATTAATTCGATACTGCTTTACTGAATTTTTTTTTGATCAATTTTTTCTACATCAATCCTTAATTTCTTGTTCCTCTTTTAATTGTCAATGTAACAGGCAAACAAGTTTTTGCTTGCTCAATTAGTTCGCCGCTGCTAGTTGCGGTGCAATTATTCCCATCACTTATGGTTACTTGATATATGCCAGCGGAATTGGTAGAGAAGCTAGCTACATCGCCAGGGTCGGAGGAAGGACCTGTCCAACTGTATGTATAACTTCCTGTTCCGCCACTTGCAACAGCACTGATAATCTCCGAATTACTGGTACATTTTAATACATCTGCTACGCTAACGATAGGTAGGGCATGAATGACTAGATTAACAGTTGTACTGGCTGAACAAGAATTATTATTGGTATTTATCGCTTCTACTCTATAGGAATAAGAACCTACAGCGGTAGGCAGTGCCGTTAAAGTAGCAGTGGTTTGTCCGCTGATAGCATTAGTTCCTGGGTTATTTGTTCCATTATTATCATACCATTGATAAGTAACAGGAACACTATTGGTCACACTAGTTGTGAGATTAGCAGTCGTAAAAGCACTGTTGCTACAAATCGCTTCATCCGTAAGGGCACTTAATATTGGTACGGGGTCCACTGTAACAGAAGCAATACATGGTTGTTCGACAGAATTAACAGTTAAAGAGACGGTAAAATTACTGCTTCCTGCAAGAATAGAAACAGCGGTTTGATCATCTGCGCCCTGTATAGCTGCATCCCCTGATACCGTCCAAACAATTGAGCTATCTGGACAAGTAGGGGAGAAACTATAAGTTAATAACGCTCCCGGACATACGGTAGTAGGTCCTGTCAAATCACAAGTAGCTTTACAGCCATTGTAAATTTCCACATCTCCACCAATTCCTTTTGGATCTCCATTTGTTAATACACCATAGGAAAATACGCCTAAAGTACTTACAGGGGCACTGGTTGTTTCTGAATCCCAGATAGCAATGCCATGTGGACCTTGCTCCTCTAATACATCTGCTGAACTAGCTACATACCATACATCACAATTCGTATTTCTTTTATCATATACAGCGACTCCTCCATAACTATCATCTGCACCAGCATCACCAGTGACGGAAATATCATATTCTAAAGGAGTAGAGTCATAAAGATTATTAGCGGTATTTAATGTGATTAAATCTGTTTCGCCCCAATGATTGTAAGAACTATGCCAACTACCATAGCATCCTACTCTCACTCCTACTAATAAATTGCCTTCTGTATCAAAAGCAAGATCGGAGATAAAATAAGTAGTCCATTCGGTGAAAGTATCGCCGCTGCCAGTCGGAACAGTTGTATGAAATTGTTCTGTTCCAACATAATTGTCCCAAGAATAGGAGGTAGGAGATGTATTATTGGTGGTTGTACTTGCCCATCCACCATCGGCATTTAAATCAATGGAGTAAATCGCAGGAGCACCTGCAATAGCGGTGTTGGAATTTGCATCAGTTCCCGCATCTACGAGCCCATAAAATAATCTGTTAGAACCTGGCTCAATAGCCAATCCATAAGGGATATCTTCTAGATCCGTAATGCCAGCTGCATCATTATCTAGTGTGCCTGGGTCATAAGAATCTATTATAGTACCAGAAGAACTTAATCGATAAATTCTTCCATCTTCTACATTACTTACAAAAAACTGATCATTTATCTCATCATAAACAATGTTTCCTAGGCCTACTCCTGTATCTGTTCTATCCAAATCTTGACTTTCTCGTTCACAATCCCAATGTTCTACAGTAGTGGTTTGTTGAGGGAGGGTAGCAAAAACAGTTACAGCTCCTGTAACTGGGTCCAATCTATAAATCCTGCCTGCTGCTTCTGTATCACTAGAAGGATTATCAATGGAACCATAGTTTAATATAGAGGGAGAGGTGTTAGATCGAATACCTATCACGGAGCCATAATTTGAGGAAGCAGTTACAAATACCTCCGCAGTAGACTCGTTGATGGCAGTTCCAAAAACATTTCCTATACTACTTACCAACCAATCTGTATGATGCAATGTACTATCTGTATCGGTAATTTCACTTCTACTAGTACCTGGTCCCTCATTCATGCCAATGTAAGCGATTACATACCTTTCGCTAGCTACCTGATCTTCTAAAACCCCACAAGTAGCTACCGCAACACCGGGATATAATAAGGCATCTGTAATACAAGCAGAATTATTAGCATCCCAGTCTGCATTATCTAATTGAGCAAAAACTTTTGAGCAACTGAAGCATAGAATGATGCCTATTCCTAAGGTATAAAGTGTACTGTTTTTTACAAAAGATTTTGTAATAGTCAATTTGGATGAAGAAATAAGCTGTAAATAGGGGGTGATAAATATCATTTTTATATCCATAATTTGGTTTGTTGTTCGAGAGCAATAAAAGATTTAGTAATTTACAATAGAGAAAACTCAAATGAATTGAGTCTATTCCGATTTAGTAGAAATCGGATCACATTAAAATTAATAGGGATAAATAGACTTGTTTGTAAATAACAAATTGGTATATGAAAATATCTTTTTCCTTCTAAGAAATGATTTTTTAAAATCAATAACGTAGGATATTCATTGAAAAAAGTCATTCCTTACAAGAAAAAATATAAATTTCATATACTCAATTCTTATTTACAAACAAGTCTAATGATAATAGGGGAGTCCTCCTGTAAATGCACAGGCAATAATATGGATTCGTGTGAATTGTTATTAGACTTGTCCTCCTTTAAAAATAGCTATTTCATATAGGTATTTTTAAAGAAGGACAAGTCTATTCTTTAATGATTATTCCAACAAGTAGGTTAGATCTCTTTCAATAGAGGGGTTTGAGTTATTTTACAAAAGTAGTTTATACAATTAGTAATTTAGTCTTTGTAGACTATATGGTGTCTTTTATGAAAAAAATTAATTTATGTATATGGAAGGTATTTAAATTAGCGTGCCAAATTTCATGCCATAAGTATAAGTTTTTATACAAACCCCGATTTAGAGTTGGACATTACTAGAGCATCGCCTTAAAAAATAATATTTTCAATTTGTTTATTGGGCTAGTAAGGAGGCTACTTAAACTTTCTAAATGGGGAACTGTTGACGCTCTATTGACGTTTGCCTCTTTTTATATTAATAGTGACAGGTAAACAAATTTTTGGTTTACAGCAATCTAATATCGTAACTTCAATTGCGGCAGTATTCACGCAACCAGTTATCGTACTGCTATCTCTAACATAATACGTCGTAGTAGTAGCTGGGTTTATCAGGGCCGTTCCAGTAAAATTAGCATCAGTGCCATAAGCTAAAGTATTCAATGCCGTACCTTCCACTAAAGTAGCTAAATCTATTGGTTGATTTGGACAAGCAGAAGTATCTCTAGCACTGATATTTGGTTGAGTATTTACGATAATGCTGATAGTTGTTCGGTTATCGCTGATACATCCATTAATACTGTTTTCTGCTTCGGCATAATAGGTGTAGGTACCTGTTGTCAATATAACGTTAGGGGTATATATATTGCTATTCGATTGCAACAAATTACCATTTGTTGCAGCATCATACCAATTAATAATTTCATTAGTGCCTACAGTTGCCGTTAAAGTAGGATTCATTTCTCCTTCACAAATTGTTTGATTTCCTCCGCTTACAGGAGGAGTTAAAGTAGGACAAGTACAATCTGGTCTAGTTACAGTTAAGGAGTTAGCACATCCCGTTGCGTTTGTAATGGTAATAGTAACATCATTTAGCGCATCCAAGCCGCTTATCTCATAGTTATTGCCTGATAAATTGGTAATAGTTGCACCTGCTTGGGAACTGCTTACGGTATTGCCAATTGCATGAACAGTTACGGAATAGGTCTGTAAATTAGGCGCACATTGGGTGCTGACCAAAGTAATTTCTGGAGCAGGATTAATGACAACGGTAGCGGTAGCATCATCTGCTAAACAAGTAGCCCCAGCCGCAAAAGCATAAGTAAAAATATAAGTGCCGTCCGTAGCACCTGTAGGATCAAAAGTCCCTGCACCTGCATTAAAGATACCACTAGTAGGATTGCCTGTAGCAGCAGTCCAAGTACCACCTGCATCAGCTCCTGTTAATTGAGCTGTAAGATTAATAGGGGTAGTTGTGTATTCACAAATAGCGATGAAACCATCAGTGCCTGCTGTTGGTTGCGTTTCTACTGTAATTAAAAGACTGTCTAAATCAGCGCAACCTGTTGTATCTTCTCTTATATAATATTTGGTGCTTAGTAATGGCATAACCAAATTACTGATTGGATTGACTTGATTGTTAGCATCTGTAAGATTCGTATAATAAGAGGTGGTTCCACCAATATTATTATTATCTGCTACTAAAGTACTTAAATCAATATTCTCTCCTTCACAAATAGTGGTGGAAGTGGTTACTAAATCAGGATTGGTACAACAATTATTATTATTGTTAACAACGCCCACGGAACCAGTTATTGTACAACTATTGCTATCTGTGATGATAATATTATACACACCACTTGATAGACTTGTAATGGTATAGCTAGTGGCAGAGGTACTGAAGCTACCACTAGTGCCAGCGCCATCATCCCAAGCATAAGTATAAGGTGCTGTACCACTAGAAACACTTACGGTTATGTTTCCATTGTCATTCCCACAGATAGCTGGGCTGGTGTTTAAATTATCAATTACAGGCTTTTCAGGACCAGTTAAAGTAACCGAACAATTCTCTGCACAACCATTATTATCTATCACGGTAACTGTATAAGTTCCAGCTGCTAAATTATTAATAGTAGAAGTACTAGCACCATTACTCCAAGAATAACAAAACGGACCTGCTCCACCTGTAATACTCACACTAGCCGTACCATCATTATCGGCACAAGTTGGATTTTGTACTAGATTGCAATTAAGATCAAAGTCAGTAGGTGTGGCAATAAAATAAACGCCATGTGGTCCATCAAGATTATCAGTTACCGTATAAGAAAGGGTACCATCAGCAGTGTAGGCGTGTAATTCATCTTCCCCAAAATCAGCTATATATAATTTGCCATCTGGCCCCCAAAGTATACCAGCATAAGGAGTGGAACCTGCATCTAATGTTACGAATGTGGTAGGCCCTGTGCCATTGGATAAATCAAATTCTTCTACTCTAGCCCCTCCTGAAATAATGACATTTGCATACAAATTTCCATCTGGACCGAGGTACAAACCACGAGCACGTTGTCCAGCAGGGTAATCATGAAATACGCTAGATGTAGTACTAGAGTAGGGTGGTCCCGTATATTTTATAATTCTACCTCCATCTGTATTTTCACTAACATATAGGTTACCTGCATTATCAAATGCGATTCCGTGAGGACGTGTAAAAGAAGTAGTGACTGCTCCTTGGTACGTAAAGGGAAAGGTACTGGTATCATAATATAAAATATCTCCATTTGATTGACTAGCTACATATAAATAGCCATCAGGTCCAATGGCCATTTGCTCAGGAAAGTCCAAGCCAGTAGAAACAGCAACGCCTAAAGATGCTCCAGTAGATGCACTAAATGCTCTAATATTATCGCTACCCCCATTTGCAACATATACGGTATCTCCTATCTGCAATATAGAGTTCGGTTGACTTAATCCAGTAGAAGCAAATTGGTCTTCATAAGCTCCTGTATTGGCATCATAATACGTGATCGTGTTATTGCTATAATTGGCAACATACACGTCAGTCGTTACACAAAATCCTAAATTGGTATTATCTAAATCTTGTAATTGAGCTGTTGCAACTCCTGAACAACCTTGCGCATCCGTTACTGTTACGTTATAATTGTTGGGTTCTAAGTTCGAAATGCTGGCAGTTGAAGCGCCTGTATCCCAATTATAAATGTAAGGCGTATTGCCGCCAGATACCAATACAGTTACTTTTCCATCACCACCCGCACAAGTTGGAAAAACATCAATACTAGTGGTAATCGCTAAAATAGAAACATCCACCGCAATATCACAAGTAGCTGTACAACCATTTGCATCCGAAATAGTGACGGAATAATTGCCTAGTCCAACACCTGTATTCGTGGCTGTAGATACGCCATTGCTCCATATATAAGAATAAGGGGCAAGACCTCCAGAACCAGTTGCATCAATACTTCCATTATTACTGTTACATTCTGGTAAGATCACTATATTGCAAGCAACACTAGGACTGGTTACATGATTTATCGTAATAGGAATATCCGTTATACAGCCCCCTGCTATAGTGGTTACTCTTGCGTATAGATTACTAACCGTGTGCAGGTCTACTATGCTTGGATTGGAAATAAGTAAACTACTACCTGATGGATCGCCATCATACCAAGTAACCGTAGCTACATCTCCATCTAAGATGGTAGAATTATGATAGGTTAAATCTGTAGCAATTTCATCAGGGCAAATCGTAAAAGGTGCATCTACTGGTGTTGGCAATGGGTGGACAACAACATCTACGGTAGCACTTTCTTGGCAGCCATTGGCATCTACATAAGTATAAGTGACTTCATGTGTACCTACCCCCGCAGTACTAATGTCTAAAGTTGCTGTACCTGCTGCTCCATTAGCAATAAGACCACTAGCTGTACTAGAAAAAGTTCCTCCTGTTGGCGTAGCTGTAAAATTTCTATCCGTCCCATCTATACAAACGTCTGTTGGTTCGGATAAATTAACAACTGGTAAAGGATCAATAGTAACACTTACGGTTTGTGCTGCTTGACAGCCATTGCTATCCGTATAGTTGTAGGTAACCGTATACGTTCCTGGACCTGCTACACTTACATCGAGAAGGGCTGTTCCTGCTCCGCCATTGGCAGAGAATCCACTAGCAGTACTTGTAAATAGACCTCCCGCTGGTGTAGCAGTAAAATTTAAATCGCTCTCATCTACACAAGCATCGGCAGGGTCGGAAAGCGTTACAATTGGTAAAGGATTAATAGTAACACTAACGGTTTCTTGATTTTGACATCCATTCGCATCCGTATATATGTAGGTGACATCATAAGTGCCTGCCCCTACAGTGCTAACATCAATCGTTGCCGTACCTGCTGCGCCATCTGAACTAAAACCACCAGCCGTACTAGAAAAAGTACCACCTGTGGGTGTAGCTGTAAAATTTAAATCGCTCCCATCAATACAAACATCTGCAGGGTCTGAAAGGGTAACTATCGGTAAAGGATGAATAGTGGTTGTTATATCAATAATGCCAGTGCAAGTAGTTGTATTTTCTGTAACTTGTGCCCACAAGTCGTTTATAGTATTTAAGTTGACAGTATTAACTGGTGATAATAAGCTGCCACCATTCGCTGGATCTCCATCGTACCAAGCAACTGTACCTATTGTTCCGTTTAGGACGGTATTATCATAGGTAGATAAATCTGTTTCTGTGACATCAATACACTGGCTAATAAAAGCATCACTAGGCATTGGATTAGCTTGAACTGTAACCGTTAAGCAATTGCTAGTGTCTCTACATAAAGTACCCGTACCATCATCCATTATGGCAATAACCCTGTAGAAAGTTGATTGGCTTAAGGGAGGAGGGTCAAAGATGTCATTGGTAGCCATTGCTATATCTGTAAATCCAGTTGTGCAATCTGTGTTACTATCTTGCCATTGATAGGTAATCGTACCAGTGCCACTTGCGGCGGTTGTCACCGTAAAAGCAATAGGATCGTCATCGGAGCAAATGTTTTGATTGCCGCTAATTACAGGGGCAACCACATCTGCATAACTAGGGTGGAGGTTAGCTTTAATTGTGGGTATAAAAAAGAGGTAGGAAATAAAAAGCGTTAGAAAAGCTGGTAGTGCCTTACTGCTTTGCATTAGTGTGTTTTTTAGTGATTCTATCAGAAACATGAACGTTTAGATTTTTTTGGAGGATAACGTATAGTGCTTTAGTAATACTTAAAGGGAGGCAGGAGTAAATATTGGATTTGGTGTTTCTATTCAAATATAAAGAAATAATAAGGTTAAAATTTTGTTTTATTATTGTATTTGTGACATAGACTTAATGCTTTCACATGTAGGGATATCCCGTATCATTACCTAGTTTTCTAACTCTACTTTGGCACGCTGGATTTTTTACTAGTTTACATCATTCCTTAGGTAAACGATAGATGGAATAGATTCCTCGTGGAATTGAACTCAAGCTGGACTTTGAGAACTTCGGGAGATGGCAGCAGAGAAGAGCAAAAGTTCTTAAAGTCAATAGGTTTTCGCTCTTCTCTGCTGCCATCTCCCGAAGTTCTCAAAACGAGTATCGCCACGACATTTGTCAAAGAACCATTTATTTTAATACTAAGGAATGCTGTAATAATAAATATTCATTAGACTTGTCCTCCTTTAAGAAACACTCATCTGAAATGCTCTTTTTCTGCTATTTTCCTTTAAAAAATAACTCAATAAATAGATTATTCAGTGATTTTTTAAAGAAAACTAGCAAAAAAATAGCTATTTCATATAAGTATTTTTAAAGAAGGACAAGTCTATTCTTGGCTGATTCTTTTGTCCTTGTTTTCCTCTTTGAAAACAGTCATTATATGGAGATAACTCCTGTTTTCAAAGAGAAAACTAAGAACAAAATAATCTACCCAAGAATAAACATTTATTATTACAGCATTCCTTACTCATCTGGCATCTTGCCAAAGTAATTAAAATAGCCTTTCCAAAATCGCTGTACATAGCCTCTAGAAACATTGATATTGGTACCGTCTGACATAATAATAAAACCTCCAGATTTTGGGGTAACCTTGATTTGTTGAATCTGAGTTAGATTAATGAGATAACTATTATGTACTCTAATTAAGGCAGGATAAGGATACGCGCCTAGTAATTTTTCCAATTTACCCAAACCTATACTTACAACAATTTTCCTACCCAAAGCATAGACCGTCGTCCATACACTATCTGCCTCGAAGTAATGTATCTCCTCAATCGGCCAATTTTCATAAAAACCATCCTTTTTTATTTTTAAAAACTGGGGTAAACACAATACTCTGAAATCATTCGGCAATACTTGTTCGGTCTCTCCTTCGTTACGCTCTATTTCCGCTTTCGCAAATTGCCCTTTCTGCAATAAGGCTTTATTAATCGCTAACTCTACTTCTCTATTTAAAGCCCGTATTCTATAGGGTTTTTCTATAAATGCACTAGGGGTTGATAACAGCGCATTTTCGAAGTTTTTGTCTGTAGGGTGTGCGGTGACATAAATAATGATGATGTCTTCACTAATCTCTCTTAATTTTCTACCGACGTCCGTTCCTTCTAATTCTTGCCCCTCCAATATAATATCTAACAAGGCTATATCTGGTTGATTTCTTTGTGCCGATTTAATGGCATCAATTCCATTAAAAGTGACATCTGTTATCTCATAGCCAATATCCATTAATTCATAACTTAATGATCTAGCTTGCACGGTATCATCATCCAAAATTAAAACTGACTTAATATGTTTAATATTTTCCATAAGGTTATTATTGTGGTTGAGGTTATATAAAAGTAGATGGGATAGGTTTTTTTAGAGGGAATGAATTTGATTTTTTTTGCAAAAAAGCAAATCAAATTCACTCCCTCTAAAAAAACCTATCCCATCTACTTCTCCTTTATTACTAAGCAGCCAAACGGCTGCGTTTTTTATCGAAAGGTAATTGCAGGGCTACAACTGCGCCATTATCATTAAATAATTGCAAATTACTACCTTTGTGTTTATGCCTTTTAACAATATCCGCAATAGCCATAAGCCCAAACGAAGCATTTTCTGCAATAGAAATACCGTCAGGAAAACCTAGTCCATTATCCCTTAAATTTATAAATATAAATTCGTCTTGTACATAAATATCTAAGCTAATTTTAGGTTTATCGACTTCCTTAAAACCATATTTACAGGCATTGGTAACTAATTCATTTAGAATTAATCCTATCTCTACTGCATTGTCCATTTCTATATAAATATCTTCCACATTTGTTTGTATGACAGCCGCCTCGCCTACTATACATCTAACTAATTCGTCCACATAGTCTGCAACGTTTACTGTTGTGAGTTTTTGATTTTCTTTTACATATAGCTTTTGGTGAATCAAGGCAATGGTATCCAATTCATTTTGTAATAATTCTAAAATCCCTCTAGCTTGTTTATCTCTAATTGAGAATTTTTTCAAGTAAATTAAATTGATGATTTTTTGCAGGTTATTTTTTGTTCGATGTTGTAACTCCTTATGAGATAGTCTTAATTCAGCGGTTTTATCCTTTAATTGACGATTAGACACTTTCAATTTTTGCATTAAA
>Ga0209831_1000717_pt1 | contig 31835 bp, 20 predicted proteins | sample Maine_Asex4_meta_FD_187451 | JGI IMG/M metagenome (GOLD analysis project Ga0209831, IMG submission 187451) | Marine algal microbial communities from Maine, USA - Maine_Asex4_metaG (SPAdes) (version 2) | ecosystem: Host-associated > Algae > Red algae > Unclassified | place: Maine, USA | collected... | reverse complement strand
CTAATTTTTCAATTAATTCTGCGAGTGTATATTTTTCCTGATCTCCGGTCGCCATATTTTTAAAAGATAAATTTCCGGAATTCATTTCTTCACTACCAATCACTACGACATAAGGTACTGCTCGCGCATTGGCGTATTTCATTTGTTTATTCATTTTGAGTGGTTGCGGATATAGCTCTGCGGAAATGCCAGCGGTACGCAATTCGTTTAAAACAGAAAAAGCATACTGGTGAGATGGCTTGTCAAAAGCAACGAGTAAACATTTTAGTTGTACGGCAATGTTTTCCGGAAATAAATTAAGTTCTTCCATCACATCAAAAATCCGTGCGGCACCAAAAGATACGCCAACGCCAGAAACACCTTTTAGTCCAAAATTTCCGGTCAGGTCATCATAACGACCACCACCACCGATACTGCCCATCACGGCATCATTTGCTTTAACTTCAAAAATGCAACCCGTATAATAACTTAATCCACGGGCGAGGGTAATGTCAAATTCCACTTTATTGGTAGCGGGCTTGGAATCAAAATACTGGCGAAATTCTTCTAATTCCTCAATTCCTTTTAATCCGGTTTCGCTATCTTTAAACAACTCTTTTAATGGTTCCAAAGTGGTAATCGAAAGCATCTTTTGAATTTTTTCAACAGCAGCGGGTTCCATGCCCCTGCCAGCCAACTCTTTGGTGACACCTTCTATTCCGATTTTGTCGAGCTTGTCAATGGCGGTAGTCATTCCGATAAAATTATCGGCGACTCCGGCGGCTTCGGCCATTCCGAATAATACTTTTCGGTTATTTATTTTGATGGTAACGTTTACGCGCAACCTTGCAAAAACTTCATCGTAAATCTGCGCCAGTTCCGCTTCCAGCATCAAAGAGTCAGAACCCACTACGTCGGCATCACACTGATAAAACTCCTGATACCGCCCTTTCTGTGGACGATCGGCTCGCCAGACCGGTTGAATCTGGTAGCGTTTAAAAGGAAAGTTAATATCGTTTTGGTTCATCACGACGTACCGCGCAAAGGGTACCGTCAGATCATATCTCATTCCACGTTTAGAAACACTTCGGGTAAATCTGGCAGAGTCTTTTTCTGCGAAAGCGGTCGCATCTGACTTATTAAGGTATTCCCCGTTATTGAGCACTTTAAAAAGTAATTTGTCTCCTTCGTCTCCATACTTTCCTGTTAAAGTAGAAAGGTTTTCCATGGCAGGTGTCTCAATGGGCTGATATCCGTACTTGACGAAAATTTCGCGAATGGTATCGAAAATATAATTGCGTTTGATCACCTGCGCGGGAGAAAAGTCGCGCGTACCTTTAGGAATAGATGGTTTCATAACCGGGAATAAATTATTTTAAAATAGAATTGAGAACAACTAGTGCCGAAGACACTGGTAGCAAATGGAAACAATACGATTGAAAGAAGCCAATAGCCAATAGCTTTCTTAAAGTGCTGAAGTAAATTGCTTTAAAAAACGAACGTCATTTTCAAATAACAATCTGATATCATTGATTCGGTAGCGGAGCATCGCTTGTCTTTCGATACCCATTCCGAATGCAAAACCGGTATATTTTTCAGAGTCGATTCCGCAGTTTTCTAAAACCTTTGGATCTACCATTCCACAACCAAGTACTTCTACCCAACCAGTATACTTACAAACGTTGCAACCTTTGGCGTCACAGATAAAACAGGATACATCCATTTCAGCGCTAGGCTCCGTAAACGGAAAATAGGAAGGTCGCAATCTGATCTTTGTATTGGGCCCGTACATCTCCTGTGCAAAATATAACAAGGTCTGTTTAAGGTCTGCAAAAGATACATTTTCGTCTACGTACAATCCTTCTACCTGATGGAACTGACAATGTGCTCGCGCAGAGATCGTCTCATTTCGATAGACCCGTCCCGGCGCGATAATTCGAATAGGTGGTTTTTTATATTTCATTACCCGAGACTGTACCGAGGAGGTATGCGTTCGCAATAACATCGAAGTGCTGTCCTTTAGGTAGAACGTATCCTGCATATCACGGGCAGGATGATCTTCGGGCGTATTCATGGCGGTGAAGTTGTGCCAATCGTCCTCAATCTCCCGGTCTTCGGCAACGGTAAAACCAATACGGGCAAAAATATCAATGATGCGATCCATCGTAATGGAAATAGGATGACGCGATCCCAGAGAAATGGGTTCGCCAGTAGCGGTCAAGTCAAGTTTTTGACCTTCGGAAGCCGCCGCCGCACTGCTTTGGGCGGCTTGTAACGACACTAGTTTTTCCTCGGCGGCCTGTTTGGTCTGATTGACGAGTTGACCATATTCCTTTTTTTGTTCATTGGGAATATTTCGAATCTCGCCCATCAAAGGTTTGAGAATGTTTTTTGATCCCAGATATTTGATCCGAAATTGCTCAATTTCCTCGGCGGTGCCAGGGTTTGCAGACTGAATTTCTGCTAAAAGGTCTTTTACTTTGTCGAACATGCCACTAGTTTTGTTTGAAGAGAACAAAGGTAATATATTGTAGGGAATTATGCTATCTGTTGGAATATGAGCTGGTACTTGTCTGTATTTTCTAAAATTAGTATGTATTTCAAATTATTAACTCATTCCTTAGAAATAAACCCAGGGAATGACCAGCGTAGCCAGAATCCAGCAAATAATGGTTAGAATTCCTCCGACTAGCAGGAAGTCTCGGAACTTATAATTGCCAGGGCTAAGAATCAAAGTATTGGTCTGGTAACCAATGGGGGTGAAAAAACTCATATTGGCAGCAAACATAACGGTGAGAATAAAAGGCTTTGGGTCGAGTCCGGACTTTACAGCAACCGAAATTGCGATGGGCGTCAATAAAATAGCGGTCGCATTATTGGAAATAAAGCCACTCATTAGCATTGTAAAAATAAATAGCGCGGAAATAAATACCGTTGGATTTCCATCTCCCAATAAGTAGATGAATTGCTTTGCTAAATAATTATCAGCTCCCGTATTACTCATTGCCGAACCTAGCGGAATCATGCCTGCTAAAAGAAAAATAATTCCCCAGTTCATTTCGCGGTAAGCTTTATGAATATCTACGCAACGAGTGATGGCCATTGCAAAAGCGCCAGCCAGTGCACTGATCATAATCGGTAATATTCCAAAAGCAGCCAATAGAACCAGGCCGATCAAAATAACGATGGCGACCCATTTATTACCAACTTTGGTATTAAATTCTTCAAACTCCTGGAGGACCAGAAAGTCAGGTAATTTATAAAAGCGCTGAAAGTCAGCCTTATTGACAGATACCAGTAAAATATCTCCTATTTCGATTTTTATTCGATTAAGTCTGCGTCGAACAACTTTTCTTTTTCTCTGAACAGCCAGCGGAATCGCCTGAAAAGTACTTTTTATCTGAGCGGTTCTAAAATTACTACCGACCACGCGACTATTGGGCAAAACGAGCGCTTTACAAAGTATTTGCTCGTTGTCTTGTTCGTCAGTAAGGTCTTTGGTTAGATTTTTTTGGTGAACAAATTTTACGCCACTACTATTATAGATCGACTTCATTTTTTCCAGACTTCCCTTGACCAGCAGTTGATCCCCTTGTCGAATAATTTCGTTATCGGTTGGAAAGCGTTCCTGTCCGGTATCATGGTAAATTTTTAATAATTCAATCTGATCATCTTTTTTAAAAGTTGTTTCGGCAACAGGTTTTCCAACCATTTTGGAGTCGGGACTGACCTCCAATAAGGTAAGATAATTCTGTAATTTGAATTCCTCTACCATGTTTAATTGTTTGGCGCGTGCCGGAATCAGCCGCACACCAATTACAATCATATAGATAATGGTGGCGATCAAAAATACGGCACCGATCCCTGAAAATTCAAAAATAGCAAGATCACCGTAGCCCTGACTACTCGCAATAGAATTAACAATCAAGTTGGTGGAGGTTCCCATCAAACTACAGGAACCACCGATAATGGCAGCGAAAGATAAAGGAATTAGTAATTTTGAAAGGTTGATTTTTATCTTCGGTGCAATCTCAATAAAAACCCTTAAGAACACAATCACTACTGCGGTGGAGCTGATAAAAGCAGAGACAAAAGCAACGATCAGCATCATCAGCGTCATAGCCAGCCATAAGGGAAGGGTAAATAACTTTTGTATTTGTTGCCCCAGTAAGGTAATCGCACCACTTTGTTCCAGACCAATACCTACAATCATCAGCGCAAGAATAGTAATAGTGGCTTGATTTCCAAACCCCATGATACCCTGTTGCGGGGTAACCAGACCGGTTACCAACAATACCACCATAATCCCAAAAGATACCACATCAACGGGCAACCATTCGGTAATAAAAAATATGATGGCAATGAAAATCACTCCGAAGACCAGCATCATTTCGAATGTCATATTTGTGCTGCTGTTTATTTGATTTTATATTTTTCTTTAAAAAATACAGTCCAATAAACTTTAAAGCATAAGCTATGTTATTTGTTCAGTCATTTCATATAAAGTATTTCTCCAGGCATAAACGCTAATTTTTTTAAATTTAAATTAATATATTGCTTCTAAGGAAGTGCTTTGGAAAACAAGGCACAATCATCAACATTTTTTAAATAGTATTTACTTTGTCAACATTTCTAAGCGCATACATTGTAACCCAAAAAAAAATGTGTTGAATACAATTGAAAACAGCATAGACAAGAAATATATGTACCATGTTTTTTGCAAAAAAAAATTACTACTTCTTTCGATTTGGTGTCTTGTCTTGATCACCAGTGTCAAGGCACAACCAAATTTTAATTACGATAGCCTGAAAACGGTATTGTCTAACGTTCCACCTGAGACGACGGAAGCGGCGTTACTTCACGTCGATCTGGCTAATTATTTTGTTTACCAAAATATGGATTCTGCTATTTATTATATTGATCAGGTATTTACAAATTCACGTCTACTAAATACTTTACCAAAAAATTATCACCGTCATTATTTAGTAAAGGCCTGGACGCAACATGGAAGTGATCAGTTATCTGCAGCCATCACTAATTACAAACATGCTTATGACTTGGCTAAGCTATCCGAAAATCGGAAAAAGAAGATCGAGGTATTAATTAATCTGGGTGCAGCATTTGAACAAATTCGTGATACGAGTGCCATGTTTTTTGTACAAAATTTTATGGCAGAATTAGATACTGCTACTTCTGGAGCAGATCAGGAGGCTTATATTCTTGGGCGTCAATACGAGGCGAGTATTCTTAATTATAGAAACCAACCGAAGGAAGCGCTCAATGTACTACTAAGCGCTTTTGAGATTTCGTTTCTAGATCAATATCCAGAATATTCAATTGGTCTTTATAATAAATTTGCCATGATTTTAAAGGAGACGGGTAATTTTAAAACTTCTGAAAAATTCTTAAAAAAGGCAATGATGGTCGTCAATATTAGTGATTACAATCGCCGTATGAATTTGCTTAGTTTAATAGAATTATACATTAAAGATGAGCAGCTGGATTCTGCTCAGGTCTATTTATCTGCTTTCAAACAAGAAAAAAATCTTACTAAGATTAACCAATTTGATTATTTGCTGGTACAATCTGAATACTTTATGATGCAGGATAGTTTATTATCGGCCTTGGTTGCGGTTGATGAACTAAAAAAAATGGTAGCAGGTACGGATAATGTAGCTAATAAATTGACGGTAATGGTTTTTGAAGGACAGATTTTGGCAAGTATCGGAAAGGTGGATAAGGCAAAAAGATTGTTGAGGAAAATTAAAGTATTGCTGCAAAAGAACCCTAACCTTTTCACAGAGGACCGAAAAATTGCGTGTAACGAAATCGAAATAAATACGGCATTATGGCGGAGAAACCCTCGATCGGCAGGTGCTTTTAAAGAATATCAGCAGCTCGTTAAGGACAAAACGAGTAAACATACGGATGAAAAACTGCAAGAGCTTTCGGTGGCCTACGAGATGGAGCAAAAGGAAAATGAACTAAAAGTGGCACAGCAAGAAAATCTAATTCAGGCTAATGAGCTTTCTCTAAGCTATTGGCATAAATTAGGGTTAACTTCTATTGTAATATGTTTATTAGCTATTCTCAGTGCTTTTATTATGTGGGCCAGAATGAAAACGGCTCAGATGGAGGAAGACAAAATGGTACTATCGTCTCGCGTAAATGAAATGTCTGCCAAGCTGGCAGCTCGGCAAATGGTTCCTCAGCGTAATGTAAATAAGCCGGTTTTAGAAAAAATTGCGGTAAATACTTATACCAAAAAACTATGGATAACCATTGATCATATTATGTATCTGGAATTCAGAGATGGAGATACGTACTTGACCCTCTGCAATGAAGCGTCGGATATTCGTTCTTCAGAAACACTTAAGAGTCTATATTCTAAATTACCCAACCCTCCTTTTGTACAGATTTTTCGAACAATAATCATCAATAGAAATAGAATGAGTGGCCAGAATAACAAGGTTGTTTTTATGGAAAATGGCCAAAAATTGAAAATTAGCAAGACCTTTAAAGGGAACTTGTAAAATATCAAATTACATTTTTTGAACGATTTTGAGTAAAATCAGTCATTTCAACCCTCAAAAAAGGCATTTCACCAACCTTTCCCCCTTATTTTCAATTCGATTTTGATAATAAGTGTTTTTTTTGTTTTAGAAATGAAGTTGTATCTATTCCAAAAGAATTTTACCCCTGAATTCTAAAATGATTTATTTGCTGATACAGTGAAGAAAGGCCAAATGGAATTTTTACCAATTAACATCTTTATTTCCTCTCTATGCGTTGGCAATTATTGCCAACGCATTTTTTTTCTCATCTATCACACAAATTCTTTCGTACTATAATCTGGCTGTTTTGTCGGAGGTCGCATATTTCCGTCGTCTTTTTTCATTCCCTGTTTGGCAAAAAATCCGGCCAGCAGACCAAAGATAAAGCCGCCAATATGCGCCCACCAGGCCGTTCCACCACTAGCCGCTGCCTCTGGACCAAGCGAAGAGAAACCGCTAAATAACTGCTGCGCAATCCAAAAACCTAAAAACCAAAAGGCGGAAATATAAATAGACCGAAAGAAATAAATAACAAATAGCTTTACTTTAGATTTTGGAAACATCACCAGATAGGCACCGAGCACGGCAGCGATGGCGCCACTGGCGCCCACCGTAGGAATAGAACCCGGGCAAGCTTGATCTCCTTGCATGCAGGGTGGCGTACCACACATATTGCAACAGCTTGATAAATCCATACCCGTTCCGTCACTCAAAAAGATATGGAGCGCAGAAGCCACTAAACCTCCCATTAAATAGAAAAATAAAAAAGGAATACTACCCACGGTCGCCTCTATATTGTCCGCAAAAATCCAGAGAAAAAGCATATTGCCTACAATGTGCATAATACTGCCGTGCATGAACATGCTGGTAAAGAGCGTATAGATATTCTGACCATTGAGTACGTCGTTGGGGACAGAGCCAAACTCACAAATCATTAAATTAGGATGGGTCATTTGCAGTAAAAAAGCAATCACATTCAACCCAATAAACGCATAACTTACATAAGGAAAAAATCCACCTTTGACTTGATCGTCACCAATTGGAAATACCATAGGAATAGAAGTTGATAATTTGAAAAATACTTGTGTTTAGAAGGGAAAGTATTAAAGTTTAGACAATACTTTAATTAACAAAGGTAGGTAAAATTATTATTTCAGTGTTGAAAAGGAAAGATTAGAAATACAAATGGCCTGGATATGCTTATCTTTTTATAAACATATCCAGGCCGATCGACATACTGTTTTTTGACTCTGAGAACATTCTCAAAGCGCCCTATTCTATCACCAGAGAAAAACTGTAATCTTCCTGGGCGATGACATCAGAATTTTGTGGATAAGGATTCACCGTTACTAAACGGATGGTATACGCTCCGACTTCTGCTTCTGCATCTTGAGGTTTGTCAGGGTCTAGGGTGACCTGAACCGGAAGACTGGTGCCTTCTATTTCAACATTGAATAAAACGGTCACCCAACCAGCGATGATACAGTCGACATTTGCCGGACATCGGTTATCTTCCACTACTCTATCTGCACGTATCGCTAGATTCAAATCCGTAAAATTAGCAGTCTCCAGAATTTTCAATTGAAAAATCTGATTTAATTCCGGCATGTTTTCCTGATCGTTGTTTTTAGAACAAGAAGAAAGGGTAAATAAGATTCCTAGAAGGAATAAAAATGGGAGGTTTTTCATCGCTTTAAATTTTCCTAAGTGAATAATCGCAGGCTTTAGATAGCCATCTATAATCAGGAAGACTACAGAAAAAAAGGCAACGTTGGGTCTCGATGGTTACCTTATGATTTTTTTAACAGATCCTTAAAAAATGCTAGCGTGCGTAAGCCTTAAAATAATCACATTCCTTGATGACCCAATTGTAAAAATCAGTGTCCGCATAATCAAGTGCCAATTGTTGATAATAGACCCGATACTCTGGAGGGAGATTGGGTAGTTGATCAGAATACAGAGATCCTTTATATTCGCTGCTGGTCGTGTAGGTAAGCCAGTCGCAACGCGCCAGCCAAAAGGTCGCTCGGGCAGAACGCTCTCGATCTTTAGAGACTTCCAGTACTTTTTCAAAATAACTTTTTGCTTTGGACAAATCGTGGTTTTCTTTATTCCCAAAAGGAAAATACCAGTGCTCGAAAACATCTGATTTTGCGTATCGCCAGTTACCACCACTCCTAAAATAATCCATGGCATTCCAGCTCGGACCATAATAAGAAAGATTAAAATGAGCGAGTCCCAATTGATAAAAGTAAAGCGCACTATTTGAATAGTCAGAATTTGCCTTAAACTCTAATTCAAAAATACGTTCCAGAATTCCGGGACGATTGTAGATCAATAAACTATCCGGCTGCTTACAGTGGACACAAATTTTGGCGCGTTCAATAAATGGATTAAAACGATTGGCACCACGTTGTGCGACGGGTACTTGCTTAAATGCTTCGAGCGCAGCTGCCGCTGCTCCGCTGTTCCAAAGCATAACACCTTTAATATCCAGTAGATCATCTACTATTTCAGTACCATCTTTGTTGGTAGTTAAAATCTTATCGAATTTTGATTTTTCCGGATCAAGTGCAATCGCAATTAAATCATTGATAATATTGGCTTGAGGGTTCGGTTTGATCGCTTCCAGGGTGTAATGCATGCGAAAAGATTTACCCGCGTGACCCGCCTGCAGATATTCGTAAGCCAATTTATCATTCACAAATTTTTCAAACTCAGGGTATTTTTTATATAGATCGTTTTTCTTAATAATCTGTACGATTTCCTGTTCTTTGGCTTTATCTATATCTTGATAGTTGGTAATTTTCAGTGCCAGCCGAAAGACCGCCAACTGTTCTTTTAGTTGTTCATTGACTAGTATTTTTTCGACATTTTTAAAAACCTGATCCGCTGCGTATAAATCGTTAGAGAGATAAAGTAAATATCCCTCGGCAAGTCGCCACAATTCCGGACGCCGAACTTTTCTTTCTTTCCCGACCTGAATAACAAACTGGGTCAAATCAATCAAATCAGCGGTAGATTGTTTTCGCGGAATTTTATGGTATTTTTCGTTGTCTTTTCGGTAGCGGTTAAATGCTGTTCCCAAAAAATCCTTTTCCAGTTTTTTAATTTCTTTGGCCAGTAGTAATTCCAGATTATCGTTTTTAGAATCAAGCGCATAAATGGCGCGCATATCATTGACCGGCTTGCTATGAGGTTCGCTGGCCCGCATTGCGTGTAGCGTCGCTCGCTCGTGGTCGCTTTGGCAAAGCAACATGCACTGCTGCCATTCTTTTTCATTGCGAATACTAAAACTCTGAAACGCTGCTTCCCGTTTGGAAACACTCTGATCAAAAACCAGTGAAAACAAATAAGCTGCTTCTACATTTTTTCCTGATCGTGCTAAAGCTCCCGCTTTGTGGGCTAATATCCAGTTGTAAACGATGCTTTCTACTGGATCAATTCGTGGCAACAACCGATCGTATAAGTCCAGCGCCATCGCATTATCTCCAGCGTAGTGGGCCAGTCGAATAAGTTGATAAGCGTAGCGTAATTTTAGGTTGTTGGATTTTAATTTTAAAAATACTCTTTCCCCTTCGTAGATCAGCGCTTTCATATCTACGGCATCCCGCTTGGGGCTATCCCAGACGTTGGCACTACGGGTCACGTATGGCTCGCAAGATTTGGCAAAAAGCAGATAGTCAATGGTTTCGGTACACTGATTATCCACAAGATGTCGGGCAAAAGAATTGCGACTCAAGCGCAGACTGAGTTTCTTTTTTTTCTTCTTGCTGGCCAGTTGAATGGCTTCGATATTTTCTATCTTTCCGTAGACAATTTCTTTTATTTCTTTTTCATAAAAAGCATCACAAAAAATGGTATTCCATTCCTGTAGGTTAGAAGTATTACGTACCGAATCGGACAACTCATAACTATGGTAGAAATCATCAAATCGCAGAAAAAAATCAGTAAACGGAGAGCCTGTTCTTACCAGATTGTCGTCAAAAAAACGATACCCCTTAAATGCGTAGGTAGTCGGTCCGCAACCTTTACTGATTTGATTCGGTATGCTGACGATAATAAGCATTAAGCAGAAAGAAACGGTTTTTATAAGGGAAGACATATTTTTCATTTTATCAACATTCCTTACTTAACAGTGCGGTAACTTTTTAGATTAGCTAATTTTTGAGATTAACTTTCAAATAGGGATTGTTTTTTCGCTGTTAGCTGGTTAGCAGTTGGCTAGTTGGCTTCCCTCATTCGTGAAATACGTTGAAGAGAAGCCAACTAGCTAATAGCCAACAGGCTAACAAGCCAAATTTTTAATGCAATCACCTCCAAATTAAAAGTTACCGAACCATTGTTACTCAAAGATACGCTGAATTTCTTTTATTTCAACAACTGGATAATTTGTTACGATTAAAGAATCCAGATGGTAAAAAACGAGGGTTTGATTTCGGGACGGTAAGGCGTACTTTAATTGTTTTGCAACAATTTTGAGGAGGTTTGGTGAGACCGACTCTAGTCTGATTTGATCTCCAGTATACAGATAATGACCGTGAAGATAGGTAGGTTGCTGGACGTGATAACGATTCTTGGCTTTTTTAGTGTAAAATTTTTGATCGCTCAATTCTGAAAATTCCAGCTGATTAATCAATTTAATCATCGTTCCGTCACGGAATAAAATACCCCAGTGAAAAGCGGGCAAAGCGAGATCAAGTGGCAACGGATAGGTCATATTATTTTTTAAATAGGTCGCTGTTATTTTATCATTTAAAATAGAATTTTCGGTCTCCCAATCTTGTAAGTCTCCCACGTTGTAACACATCAGTGTGCCTCTATCGGCCGGAGGAATTCCTGTTTTCCGAGGAAACTTGAGTTGGTGCAAACGAATGGTAACCGAGAGTTTTTTCTTCTTTTCATTTAACCTCTTTTTTAGAACTTTCAAAAAAGAAAAATAATTTTTTCTGGATTTTCCACTCCAGTCGCAGTCTATTTGAATTTCGGAAATATGGGCTTCAGGAATTTCTTTCTGAATTATTTCTACCTTGTAAAGTAAGTTGTTTGCAAAATTTAAAATTTCGCTATTTTTTATTTTTAGAAAACTGCGATTGGTAATAAAAATAGTAGGAATGATAGTAGCGGGTAGATTCAAAGAACTAGAAATGTTTACCACCGAAACCGGAACGGGTTCCTGCCGATCTGCGTCCCAGTCTACATCAAAAAAACGGAGGTACAATTTTTCGACTTCCAGTGTTTGCAGATAATCTGTTTCTGCCGATGACAAGTTTACTTCATTTTTCCAGTGATAGAAAGCGATCTCCGGCGCTGCGCAATCAATGTTTTTTTCACAACTAAAAAAAGAAACCAGCAAAATAAAATAAATACTTAAGCGCAAGAGATGTTAAACAATTAAACGATTAAACAAATAAACAAATAAACAAACACAACAAACACAACAACTCAACCAATCCCTTCCTTCAATAAATCGTGCAAATGAATCATCCCTAAATATCTATGACCCTCTACCACCGGCAATTGAGTAATGCTATTATCTCGCATTAAATCCAGCGCTTCTCGTGCGAGTTGTTGTGGGCTAATGTGTCGTGGATTAACCGTCATAATTTGTTCCGCCAATAAAACTTTAAAGTCAGTGTATTGGGTGAGCATCCGGCGAATATCTCCGTCCGTGATAATGCCCAGCAATTTTTCCTGCTCGTCGATAACCGCAGTGGCACCGAGTCGTTTAGAGCTAATTTCAAAGATAACCTTTGGGATGAGCGTTGTTTTAAAAACCATGGGTGTTTCGTTTCTGTTGATCAGATCTCTTACGCGCAGATGCAATTTTTTGCCGATGGTACCGCCGGGATGGACTTTCGCAAAATCATTCTTATCAAATCCCCGTAGTCCAAGCAAGCACATCGCCAGGGCATCTCCCATAACCAGCTGGACAGTAGTGCTCGTAGTTGGAACAAGGTTGTTTGGGTCTGCTTCTGACTCGATAGGCGTATGGAGTAGAAGATCCGCATGCTTTGCCAGAAAAGAATCTTTCCGGCTTGTCATAGCAATAAGACTCGCTCCCAGATTTCTAATCATCGGCAATAAGCTTTTTAACTCTATGGTCTCTCCACTTTTAGATAGACATAAAATAATATCATTTGGCTGGACCATTCCAAAATCACCATGTATGGCATCGGAAGCATGCATAAACAGCGCTGGCGTTCCGGTAGAATTGAAAGTAGCCACCAGTTTACGAGCAATTAGTGCGCTTTTGCCGATACCCGTCACAACCAGTCTTCCTGACATATTTAGAATCAAGTCAGTAGCCGAAAAAAAATTGTAATCAATCAAATGTTTCAACCGCTGAGCTGCCTGGGTTTCTATTTCAATCGTTTTATGGGCAATTGCCAATATTTTTGTTTCGTTATTCACTTTAATTTTATTATTTTTGGACACACTAAAATAAAAGCCTCGGCTTTACGCACAAAATTAACGTAAATTCTTTTTTCGATTTTTTAGACGAAAAAGTTTACAATCAAATTATTTACCTATATTTAGGATAGCAAAGTCAACTACTAATTTATTATAAGTTGAAATTGGGTTCAGGAGCAATTCTGACCATGGTATTATTTTGCCTCAAACAAAAACATATTTAAAGAATAGGGATTAATGATGTTAGAAACAAAACATGATATAAAGGGAGCATTGGGTAAATTTTTCGGCTTTGATAAATTCAAAGGACCGCAAGAAGCAATTATTGCCAGTGTGTTAGATGGGAAAGATACTTTTGTCATTATGCCGACAGGTGGTGGTAAATCGCTTTGCTATCAATTACCGGCACTTATGATGGAAGGTACCGCCATCGTAATTTCTCCACTCATTGCTTTGATGAAAAATCAGGTGGATTCCATTCGTGGATACAGCCAGCAAGATGAGGTAGCGCACTTTCTTAATTCATCTTTAACCAAGGTTCAGATGAAAAAGGTGAAGGACGATATTACCGCCGGGAAGACAAAATTATTATTTATCGCTCCCGAAACGCTCACCAAAGAAGATAGCCTGGCTTTCTTTCGAACGGTCAATCTATCTTTTATTGCCGTGGATGAGGCACACTGTATATCCGAGTGGGGCCACGACTTCCGACCAGAATACCGTCGTATTCGTAGTATGATTGATAATATAAATAAGGAAATTCCAATTATCGCATTGACCGCTACGGCTACGCCCAAGGTTAGAACGGATATTGTGAAAAACCTTCATATGGATAAGGTAAATAGTTTTGTCTCGTCTTTTAACCGCGACAATCTATACTACGATATGCGCCCGAAAGGGAATAAAGAACAGACCATCAAAAGCATCATTCAGGTAGTGAAGTCGATGGCGGGAAAGTCGGGAATTATTTATGTACAAAGTAGAAAATCTACCGAAGTAATCGCAGAAGCGCTACGGGTAAATGATATCAAAGCATCTCCTTATCATGCTGGTCTTGATGCAAAAACACGGACGAAGTCACAGGATGATTTTTTAATGGAAAACGTAGATGTCATCGTTGCGACCATCGCCTTCGGAATGGGAATTGACAAACCGGATGTGCGCTTTGTGATCCATTACGATATTCCTAAAAGTATTGAGAACTATTATCAGGAGACGGGACGTGCTGGCCGGGATGGACTGGAAGGAAAATGTATCGCCTACTATTCCTATAAAGATATTCAGCGACTTGAAAAATTCCTACGGGATAAAACAGTTTCAGAACGCGAAATGGGTTCTCAATTGATGGAAGAGATTATGGCTTACGCCGAAACAACTTCTTGTCGCCGTCAATTTTTACTGCATTATTTTGGAGAAACATTCGCCGTAGAGCGTTGTGAAAAAATGTGCGACAACTGTCGCCATCCCAAGGAAAGAGTGGAAGTCCAGAAAGAAATGGGTTACGCACTGGAGATTATCAATACGCTTAACGAAAATTGCGGGATCAAAATGTTGATCGACTACGTAATGGGTAAAAATACCAAGGAAATCATCGACTTCGGTCATGATAAACTCCCTTTGTATGCAGTAGGGAAAGACCAGGATGATACGTTCTGGCATTCTATTTTCCGTCAGGCTTTATTGCATGATTTTGTTTATAAAGATATTGAGAACTACGGATTGTTAAAGATGAAGGAGAAAGGACACGCGTATATCAAAAAACCGTTTCCAATTCAAATTCCGATCAACCACAATTATGACGACATGGTTCCGGTCGATGATAGTAAAAGTGGAAAAGGTGGCGTACTTGATGAAGCGCTAATGGTGTTACTAAAAGATTTACGCCGTCAGATTGCGCAAGAAAAAAAGATTCCTCCATACATTATATTTCAAGATCCATCTTTAGAAGATATGGCGACGCAGTATCCTATTTCTATGGAAGATATGGCGAAGATCACCGGTGTCAGTAAAGGTAAGGCGACCCGCTACGGAAAAAGCTTTATGGCGTTGATCAAGGAATATGTCGATGAAAACGATATTGAGCGACCAACGGAGATTGTAGTCAAACAGATCGCTAATAAGTCCAAGATAAAAGTTAATATTATTCAAAGTATTGATCGAAAGATTCCTCTCTACGATATTGCTTCTTCTAATTCTCTTTCGATGGAAGAGATTATTGACGAAATGGAAGCTATCGTTATTTCCGGGACAAAGCTCAACATCGACTACTATATCGAAGATGCGGTAGACGCGGATTCCAGCGAAGATATTTACGATTTCTTTATGGAATCAGAATCAGGCTCGGTAGAAGAAGCTTTTGAAGAACTCAAGGAAGACGATGTAACAATGGAGGAAATCCTGTTGATGCGGATCAAGTTTCTTTCCGAAATGGCGAACTAGCAAACGGATTTATTCTATCAAAGTTTTTCAGAAAAGCATGCTGAAAGACAGCTTAGGAATGGTTCAAAAATAACTTTACACTTTTGACTGCTTATTTTGCTACTACGCTGCCCCGCCGGACAGAACGTCAGATCGGGCAGGGTTACTAAAATATCAATTTATTTATGTACCGTTCCTTAAAATTTTCTTCATAGCAATCTGGTTATGAAGAAAATTTTTATATCACTCAGATTATCACCTCATGGCTAAAAAGAAAATATTAATTATTAACGGTCCGAACTTAAACTTACTGGGTAAGCGGGAGCCGAGTATCTATGGAAATCAAAATTTTGAAGATTATTTTAAAACACTAAAAAGGAAGTTTCCTAAATTCAATCTAAAGTATTTTCAATCTAATCACGAAGGAGATATCCTGGATATGTTACACAAAGTTGGTTTTTCTTACGATGGTATTGTCCTCAACGGTGGTGCATTTACCCACTCGTCTATTGCGATTGCCGATGCGATCGCAGCGATTACTACGCCGGTTATTGAAGTGCATATATCGAATGTGTATGCCCGCGAAGCATTCAGACATCATTCTTGTTTTAGTAAATATTGTGCAGGCATCATGGTTGGAATGGGTTTGAAAGGATATGAGTTAGCCATCCGTTTTTGGGATCAGAAGAAGCCGACTGTAGCTTTTTAGGAATAGACTTGTTACCCTTTAACAAATTGGCTCTATAAATAGCCTTTTGTCCTTATTTCTAGATCTTAATTCTTAAAGGGTAACAAGTCTAATGAGAAATCAAGCCAAAAGTGTAAAGTTATTTTATCAACATTCCTGAATTTAACAAAGAAAAAACTACAACCTCCCTGTCTGAAGGAATAGCTCCAAACCCGCAAATGTCCAGTTACCTATTACAATAAAAGTAATTTAATCGGATCTTCCAGCAAGTTTTTAACTTTTACCAGAAAAGTCACAGAAGTGCTACCATCAATGACTCGGTGATCATAAGATAGTGCAAGATACATCATTGGACGTATTTTAACTTCTCCGTCAATCGCCATCGGACGTTGCTGAATCGTGTGCATTCCTAAAATAGCAGATTGTGGTTCGTTAAGAATAGGGGTACTCATCATTGACCCAAAAATACCACCGTTGGTGATAGTAAACGTTCCACCTTTCATATCGTCCAGAGTTAATTCACCAGCCCGAGCTTTACCAGCAAGCGCCTTGATAGCGAGCTCTATTTCGTGGAATTTCATTTTCTCCACATTTTTTACTGGAGGAACCACCAATCCGTTTGGTGTTGAAATGGCAATGGAAATATCTACATAGTCATGGTAGAGAATATTATCTCCTTCGATAGAGGCATTGACATCTGGCATTTCCATCAGAACCTTGGCACATGCTTTGGAGAAGAGTGACATAAATCCAAGTTTGGTACCGTACTTTTCTACAAATTCTTCCTGATATTTCTTGCGCATGGCCATGATATTGGTCAAATCCACTTCATTAAAAGTGGTCAACATAGCAGTATTATTCTTTGCAGAAACCAGTCGCTTGGCGATGGTTCGGCGCATTCGACTCATTTTTTTGACGCGTTCGCCACGTTCACCAGCGGGCGTAGTACGCTTCTTTTCCGGAGCGGGAGACTTTCCATTGGAAGAAACTGCCTTGGTAGGAGCCGCTGATTTACTTTTTGGATTGGCAATAGCTTTTATAACGTCTTCTTTGGTAATCCGTCCGTCTTTGCCAGTGCCTGTGATATCTTCCTCTGTTAATTTATTTTCAGCCATCAATTTCGCCGCAGCAGGAGAAGGATAGCCGTCTGCGTAGTGTAAATTTTCTTTATTCTCTGTTTCCAGATTTTCAACAGAAACTTCTTCTATTTCTTCGGTGGCAGAACTACTCTTGCTTTCGCCTACTTCAATTTTGGCAACGAGCGCTCCAATTTCAAGATCGTCCCCTTCGGAAGCCACGTAAATTAATTTACCAGAAGCTTCTGCTGGAAATTCCAGAGTTGCTTTATCTGATTCAAACTCGCAGATCGGCTCATCAATGTTGACATGTGCACCATTGCCTTTCAACCATTGAGAGAGGGTTACTTCAGTAATGGATTCACCAATCACAGGAACTTTCATTTCGATTACCTGTCCCGTCGGAGCGGAAGCAGTAGTGGCAGCAGGTGCATTTTTAATGGGGGCTGCTTGTTTGGCAGGTGTTTCTTTTTTGGCGGGCGCCTCTTTCTTTTGGGTCGTTGAAGAAGCAGCTCCTTTACTCGCACTGGTATCTATTTTAGCAACCAAAGCACCGATTTCAAGATCGTCTTCTTCATTAGCGACAAAACTAATGGTTCCTGCTGCTTCCGCCGGAAATTCTAACGTTGCTTTGTCTGATTCAAATTCACAGATAGGGTCATCAATATTGATATAATCACCGTCGGCTACCAGCCATTTAGAGAGGGTTACTTCAGTAATAGACTCTCCGATCACGGGAACTTTCATTTCAATTATACTCATAATGGCTATAGGTTTAAGTGTCTGAGCACGCTGTGCGGCTGATATTTTTTAAGTTAGGTGTTTGTCAGGATTTTATCATTTTCTCAAAATCATAAAAACCTGAACAAACTACGAATCAATTGGGCGTTAAAGTTACGTACTTTTATGAAATTACCGCAATGAGTAGCAGGTAAATATTAGAATGGCTTATATACGTGGACCATACCGTGTCCTCCTTTTCCTTCGTTGGAAATATACAAGGTACCATCCTTCCCAAAAGTAATGCCTTCCGGCTGGCGATGAATCTTTTTATTCAATTTAGCCAAATAGTGAATATCTCCCGCTGCATTCATGATTAGAAGCATCTTCTTGGAAGAGGAAAGAATATACACCTCTTTTGTTTTGGGATGAATAGCGATGCCCGAAGGGCTAAATTTAAAATGATCATTCTGGTCAAGGTAAGACTGAAATTTTTTGAATTCAGCATGATGGGTGGAAGCTTTTAGAAACTTCTGTACTTTTTTTAGAGTGATCTTGTAAAGCGGTTTTTTAATCAGCTTTTTAGTTTCTAAATCAAATCGATAAACAAATTTTCGGTTGGCAGCTTCTTCGGTTGTTTCGCCCATTGTCGGTATTCCTTTACAGGCAATCAGCAGACTGTTGGAGGACGGCTGATAACAAAGACCTTCTACGTCATTTTTTCCTTTAAGATCTGTTTTATAGGTCGTAACATCGGGATCTTCTCCATCGGGATCTTTTACTTCATAGATAGTCCCATTGCTTTTGGTGATATAAACGGTGTTTTGATGATAAGCGATGCCCTCGTAATCACCATCTTTTCCAAAGTCGATTTTTTCGGTAATTTCTCCTGAGGCGGTATCTATTTTGTAAATATTACCTTTTTCATCCTGAACGGTATATAAAAACTGGTTATCTGGAGAAATGCACAACCCGGATATTTCTTCCAGTTTATCCGGCATTTTAAATGAGGTGTTGGGGTCGGTAAGCCGATATGGAAAAATATAATGTGGTAAGCTAATGGCTACCGCGATGGCTGCTGCGAGGGTATCAGAGGAAGCATTCAGTGATTTTTTTTCAGAGATACTGGTAGACGTACCCTTGGGATTTTCAGCGCACCCTAATAGCGTTGAAAGAACAAAAAATAAAAAAAGTAATAATTTCATGTGTTATTCGGATAGGCGATCGATACGCTTTTTGTAAATAAATTTAGGGGTTTTGGTGTAAAGTTTTTTGTATAGTTCTAACGCAGATAAACGCGTTGTCTTGTGGTCAGGCTCCATTTTATTTAACTCAAAGTAAATATTTGCTCTTTTTTCGTCTTCGGAATGACTTTTTAATAATTCTTCTAATAAACGAATTCCTTCGGAGGATGTTCCTTTATAATGAAAAATTTGAGCCTGCAAGAGTTGACCGTGAAAAGACAGATCAGGGTTGCCAAGAGACTCAGCAATTTCGCGGGCCTCGCTGACCAGTTCGGGGGCTGTTTGAGGGTTTTGCATATCCAGCAGGGTTTGTGCTTTTTCTAGCAAACTGGAACAGAGAATTAATCTGTTTTTGATACTTCTGGCAATGCGGATAGCTTGTTCGTAATGAATAACGGACTCCTCGTAATCTTCTTTTAGATAATAAATATCGGCGAGATTATTAACTGCTTTGGCAATTCCCTTCTGATATCCCAGTTCTTCGCAGAGCAAGCTACAATGATTTAGATAATCAACCGCTATATCAAATTCTCCCTCAATACTACGTAGCTCCCCAATCAATCCTAAAGCAATGGCAATCCCCTGTTTGTCACCCAGCTGTTCACAAAGTTCCAGGTCTTGAATAAAATGATCTGCTGCTTTTTCGTAATCTCCTTGTTGTTGGTATACACTACCGATACAGCCAATGGCAATAGAAGTGAGCAGTTTATTACCGAGATCCTGACTGAGTTCCAATCCTTTTTCATAACAAGACAAGGCGTTGTTAAAATCTCCTTTTTCAAAATAGACGATTCCCTGATTGACATATAAAGTCGCCATGCCGCGTCGATCCCCATTTTCTTCACTCTTCTTTAACTGTTTTGTCTGCTCTGCAATTCCTTCATCGTAGCGACCGAGATTCATGTAGGTAAGTCCCAGGTTGGCAACAATCTGGGCGTTGGCAGTATGATACGAGAGTGATTCTGATTCGGAAATTGTTCTTTTAAAATATTCAATGGCTTGCTTATAATCTCCTTGCCGAAAATATAAGTTCCCCAGATTTCCAGTGACTCGAACAATTCCAATCTGATCCTTTTCTACGGAGAAAAAATTCAGCGCTGCATCAAAATGAGTGCGTGCCTCCTGATAGTTTCCCTTCAAAAGCAATAAGTGGCCTATTTTTGTATGTGCTCTACCTTTTATTAGGGTATCGTCTGTTTTTAAAGCAATTTTTAAACCTTTTTTATAAATTTCTTCTCCCGTATCCCACTGTCCAATTAGTTCCAGTACGCCTCCTTTGCTCAATAAAATTGAAGCAATTTTTTCACCTTCTATTTTTGCGTCCAGTTTGTTTAAAGTTCGGTCGTAGTACTTGAGCGCCTGTGCATTTTGGAAATTACTTTTTGCGAAGTCTGCTGTTCGTTCAAGATAGAAATTTGTTTTTTCCGAGATTTCTGCTTGTTCATAATGAAAGGCCAGGTCAATATATTTTTCAGATAAGTTATCCTCGTATATCTGTTCAATTGATTTTGCGATGGTCAGGTGTAATTTCCTTAACTGCGTGCGCAGCTGCATTTCATAAACGGCTTCTCGAAGTAAAGCGTGTCGAAAGATGTATTTAATCTCATTCATCGCTTGCCAGATTTGTCCTTTCTCGGCAGCATTTATTTGTTCTTTAATGGTCTTTTGAGAACCAAAGTCAAAATCCTCGTGATTTTTTAAAACCGCTGAAAGAACAGGAACTTCAAATTCTCTACCGATGACAGCAGCGGTTTTGACGGTCGCCTTTACCAGGTCAGAAAGCCGATCAATCCGAGCCATCAGGATGGCGTTAATGGAGTCAGAGACGACACCGTGGGTTTCTTTCAGGTTCCAAAGTCCGGCTTCCTCAACTAGAAGATTTTCTTCCAAATAATAAGCAATTACCTGTTCGAGATAGAATGGATTTCCGTTTGTAAGTTGGTGAATAGCTGTATCAAAATCTGGATGTGTCGCTCCGTCGAGTTTCTGTTCCAGCACTTTTTTGATCACCCGGATTGAAAGATTTTTAAGATTAATTCTTTGAAGTCGAATATAGTTTTCTTTCAATACCTCTTTAGGAATTAAAAAATTTTTGGTTCCATCATCTTCGTAGCGGGAAGTAACGACGAGCGCAATCGGAAACCCTGCGATTACTTTACAAAAGGCGTTAAGAAATTCTTGTGAACTTTCATCGTACCAGTGACCGTCTTCGAGTTCAATGACCAGCGGACGGCTAATTGATAATGCAAGGAAAAGACTGGTCAGGGCACTGGTGATATTCTGATAACGACCTTTAGCATCCAGTTGATTCCAAAGCGAATTTTTGTAAATTATTCCTATTTGGGCTGCTAGGATAGATTTGGTTCTCAATAATTCTTTACGAACAACCTCTGCTTGTCCGTGAGAGGAGACCGCCAAATCTTTGTCTAAAAAACTAAAATTTTCTTCAAATTTGTTGAGGTTAAGTTTAGAATTGCCATTAGCTGTCTGATCGAAGAAAATGTTTAGGGCACTGATAAACGGATTAAACGGTTTTTGTAAAATTTGATCCGCCTGGCAGATAATCCAAGTGAGGTCTTTTTTCTTTTTTAATTTTTTACGCAATTCGTAAGTGAGCCGACTTTTTCCCGATCCAGCTTCTCCAAAGATGTAAGAGAGCGCATTGTAGTTACTACTCAGGACGGGAGCGATAAAATCAAAAAGTTTCTTTAATGTTTTTTTGCGGCCCTTCATTCCGCCTTTGTAACCACTTTTGATGAGCACCTTTCGACCTTGAAAAATATAAGTGGGAATATCTGCTTCGACTCCTTTATATTGAATATCTCCTTTATGAACAAATTTATATTGTTTGGCTTTTCGAATTTCTTCGTCTACCAAAATTTCTCCCCAATTAGCTTTGACCATCAGGCGGGCAGCGATGTTCACCCGATTTCCTACCGCAGCGTATTGACAACGTTCTGCTCCTCCGATGATGCCCGTAAATGCTAGCCCTGAGGTGATGCCCATTTTTACTTTAACAGAAATTTCATCTGCGCGGGCCTCGATACCTTCCTTGATAGCGAGTGCCAGTTCAAGTACGCGCTCGGTATTGTTTTCAAATGAAATGGGTGCACCAAAAAAGCCAAGCAGGACGCCTCCTTTATCCCCGAAATCTATTTCCTTAAAATAACCGGAAAAGGTGTTAAACTGATCTAGAACCAACGACGTGAATTTATCAAAATCTTCGTGCTTGATGATGCCATCAAACGAAATAAAAATGGTTGTCACCCGACGAAACTCTCCAGCTTCATTAAATTTGATAATAGACTTTGGTAGAAAATTGCGTAGTACTTTTCCAGAAATAGAGGGTATCTGAAAATTATCGGTGATCTGATTGCCTTCAACACTGGTAGAAAGTAATTTTTGGTAACCGTTTCCTAAATCTTCTAATGGATATTTTTTGGGTGGAATCTTTGCTAAAATATGTGGATCGAGAATGATCTCTTGCCCAGAAGCGTAGTGTTCTGCAGCGGCACAATTATTTATCGCAGATCCGCGAAAGTAAAAGGCGTTTAATTGTCTACCAACTACGCCCCATCGAACTTCACCAAAAGATATTCCGATTTTTATACCAATTTCAAAATCACCAAAACGGGTTTTTTTGACCCTTCCGCGCACAAACAGAGCACGTAATTGGCACGCCGTCCGAACAATTTCAGCAGGATTTTTTGTATGCTCAAAAATTCCGGTAAAAGCATCACCGGCAAAATAGGGAATAAAGCCTTTATTTTGGTAAACAACCCGAACGAGTGGTTCAAAAATATTATTTAAACTGTTAGATAACTCTTCCGCTCCTTCGTTTCCTTCTTTCATCAATGTTTCTGTCAGTGGTGTAAAACCGGACATATCAATGAAAATAGTATAGGCATTAAAATGACCGCAGGTGCGATTGCTTAAAAACTGTTCCTGGATGAAGTGGGGGATAAGTTGTTTTACGGACACGATGATAGTGAATATTATGATTACTTAATCACGAATTTACACTTTAATAATAACTTTCGACTGCTCTGATTGATTGATCTTAATTTTTTTAGTAAAAACGTTGGGTTATAGAGTGTTAGGAAGTTGATCTTGAGCAGTCTACAAGATTAATTTTTAATTAGTAGCTTTGATCGCTTTCTATGACAAGGGCCGGAAGCTATCTTTCAATACCTTTTACATCATCAATTTTTATTTTTATGATAAATGAAGTTTCCCCAGAAATAACCGATCGTTCTGGCTACCAAAATCCACCAGATGCCATCACAAATATCATCAATGCGGCCCCTACACCAGGTGCAAGTTTGAGTCCGTCAGGAAAGTGGATGCTCTTACTGGAAAAACCCAACCTGCCTTCTATCGAAGAGGTGGCACAACCAGAACTAAGACTGGCTGGAATTCGAATAAATCCCCGAACAAATGGTTCAAGCCGTCCTTTTTATTATAATGGATTTAGTATAAAATCATTAACGGATTTTACCGAAACAAAAGTGAGCGGATTACCAGCCGATCCAAAAATCGAAAATGTCAGCTGGTCTCCAAAAGGTACTAAAATCGCTTTTACCAATACCATTGCAACTGGTCTTGAACTTTGGCTGATCGATTTAGCGAAGGCGACGGCAAAAAAAATTACTACGGCAACCGTCAATGATGCTATATCAGGTTTGCCTTACCGTTGGTTTTCGGATGGAACGACAATTTTATACAAAGCGATTGTCGATGAACGGGAGGATGCTCCCGAAGCCAATATTGTTCCTTCAGGGCCAGTTATTCAGGAAAATAAAGCGAGTATGGCTCCAGTGCGTACCTACCAGGATTTGCTGAAAAATAAACATGACGAAGCGCTCTTTACCTATTATACTACTTCACAATTAAAAACGGTAAACCTGCAAACGGGGAAACAAAACAACTTTGGCGCACCGGCAATCATCAGCAATTTACAGACGAGTCCTGACGGCAATTATATTTTAGTTACTACGATTCAGACCCCGTTTTCTTATCTGGTTCCTTACGCAAGATTTGCTACACAGATAGAGGTGGTAGATCGAAAAGGTCACCTTGTAAAAACAATTGCATCTATTCCTTCCTCCGAAGATATACCGAAAGGGTTTGGTGCAGTGCGCAAAGGTCCTCGTTCTTTCGGTTGGCGATCAGACCTGCCCGCTACGCTTATTTGGGTAGAAGCACAGGACGAGGGAGATCCAAAAAATGAGGTAGCTATTCGGGATCAGATGTATGTTTTGCCTGCTCCTTTTACGGCGGAAGCACGACCGCTTATTGCTTTTCAGCTTCGTTATGGTGGGGTAGAATGGGGGCACGGTAAGCTGGCCATTTGTTATGAGTGGTGGTGGAATAACCGACAGTTGGTAACCAGTCAATGGGAGCCAGACCATCCAGAAAAAGGAAAGGTGCTTTTGTCTGATCGGAGTTGGGAGGACTCTTATAATGATCCTGGTGATTTTGTAAGTGAACGAAATATTTACGGGAGAAATGTTTTGTTAGAAAAAGATGGCAACCTTTATTTCAACGGCAAAGGGGCATCTGCTGAAGGCAACCGACCTTTTGTCGATACATTTGAATTGGCCACTAAGAAAACAACTCGTTTGTGGAGGTCGGAAGCACCTTACTACGAACGTCCTGTTTCGATAAAACAGATTTTAGAAAATATTATTCTGACTGCCCGGGAGTCAAACGAGGAGCCACCTAATTATTTTTTTAGAAATATAAAAACTGGAGAACTGACGCAAATTACTGATTTTGAAAATCCTTATAAAATTTTAAAATCGGTTAAGAAAGAATTGATCCAATATAAGCGGGCGGATGGATTAGATCTAACCGCTACTTTGTATACGCCACCAAATTATATCCCAGAAAAAGACGGAAAACTACCTGCGTTAATGTGGGCTTATCCGAGAGAATATAAAAGCGCCGACGCAGCGGGACAGGTCAAAGATTCTCCTTATGAATTTATTCAAATTGGTTGGTTTTCTCCTGTTTTTTGGGTGACGCAAGGATACGCGGTGCTGGATGATTTTGGGATGCCAATTGTAGGTGAAGGGGACGAAGAGCCGAATGAAACTTTTATCGAACAACTCGTCATGGATGCGGAAGCAGCTGCGAAGTCTATCGTGGACCGAGGAATTGCAGATCCGAAACGACTGGCTGTTGGTGGACATTCTTACGGTGCTTTTATGACCGCGAACTTACTGGCACATTCTGATATTTTTGCGGCGGGCATTGCACGCAGTGGTGCGTATAATCGGACATTGACTCCTTATGGGTTTCAATCAGAAGAGCGTACTTTTTGGGAAGCGCCGGAGACCTATTTTAAAATGTCTCCTTTTATGCACGCTGATAAAATAAAGGCACCTTTATTATTAATTCATGGAGATGCAGATAACAATTCTGGAACTTATCCCATGCAGAGCGAACGATTTTATGCAGCACTGAAAGGGCAGGGGGCACCGGTAAGGTTAGTGATGCTGCCGCACGAAAGTCATAGCTATCGGGCGAAAGAATCCGTGATGCATATGTTGTGGGAAATGCACAATTGGTTGGAAAGACATTTGTAATGTCTGTAACGTAGAGACAAGGCATGCCTTGTCTCTACGTTACAGACGTTACGATTCTACAATTTTACGACTTTACAATTTTCGAAAAAACGCACCGATATATTTTTCAAATTCCTGTGCTGACATGAGTTTTAAAAAGTCATTGGAATGGTCCGGTTTTATTTTTACAATCCATCCCTGATCGTAAGGTTCCCGATTGATTAAAGTTGGGTCATTAACCAGGGATTCGTTTACTTCTATAATAGTACCGGCAACGGGCAGACAGATTTCATTGGCCATTTTATCCGATTCGGTGACTGCAAAAATAGCGTCTTTTTCAAAATGGTTATTTATTTTTGGTAGTTCAATAAAGGTGAGTGTACCCGCTGCTTTTTGTCCAAAATCAGATAAGCCGATGATCAAAATATTATTATTGGTTTCAGAAACAGGGCAAGCCCATTCCATGTTCTCGGAGTATCGGGCGGAGATGGCAATTTGACGCATAATTTTTTATATTTCCAATAAGGAATGTTGACAAAATAAATAGAATGGGAAAGATACTAACAAAGTTATCTACGGCGCTAAAAGATTTTATTCAGGAACAGCAGATGTTTTTTGTTGCGACTGCTCCAGCGGACGGGAAGGTAAATTTATCTCCCAAAGGAATGGATACCTTTCGGATCATGGGAGACAATCGGGTAATTTGGTTAAATCTTACGGGGAGTGGCAACGAAACGGCGGCGCACGTATTGGAGAATAACAGAATGACGATCATGTTTTGTAGTTACGTGGGCAATCCCTTAATCTTACGATTATATGGAACTGCCAAGTTTTTTCAACCGGGTGATCCGGAGTGGGAAGCGCTGGCCACTGAGTTTCCACCTTACGGAGGACAACGGCAGATTTTTGAGATGGCGATTGAATCGGTACAAACTTCTTGCGGATATGCCGTTCCATTGTACGAATACAAAGGACAGCGAACCCGCTTGGAAAAGTGGACAGAAGAAAAAGGGGAATCAGGTATTCGGGATTACTGGGAAGAAAAAAATAAGGTCAGTTTGGATGGGAAGCCTACGGGGATAAAATAAGTTATCCTCAACAATAAAGATAAACAAATAGCTAATGAAAAAAGGTTTGGAAATTTTGGAATCACGAAACTTGGCTGATGAAATCTCATTTACTTCATTAGAATTAAGTCTTGGAATTAAAGTGCCTCCACTTCTTAAAATATTTCACGAATCATTTGTGATACCTAAGGATATCGGTACTAAATACTACCAAAATCCATCAGGAAAATTAAGGCCATTTATAAGTCTGAAGTATCAAGGGTATCAAAAGGAATATTTAGGAATAAACGAAATTGTAAATTTTGAAACACTATTAAAAACACCAATAGCATATCAAGATTATAATAAGTACGACAAAATTGATGGTGATCTAAATAATTTCTATGAATATCAATTGCTACCTATTTGTAATTGCGAACAATATAATAGACATGGAGGAGGAATTGGGATAGGAACAACAGGATCAGATATTGATAAAGTGATATTACTAAGACATGAGGCTGATACAAACAAGGAGGTTATCGCAGAAAATGTATTTGAATTGATGCGAGGGATTAAAGAATTCTTAGCTTGGGATGTCGACTTAAATAAACTGTGCAAATCTTACAATCAAGAATATTGGAGATTGGAGGATGCAATGGATAACACCCTATGACCAAAATGCCAGAGTCGCCTATCGGCAAACTCCGTCAGGTATGCTTAATTTACGTTGTGCGCTGTTGAATCGTTAAAGCATTATCTTCAACGACTCAACAACTCAACCCTCTACTTCCACTCCGGCATCTCTGCGTTCTCAAAAAGCAATGTTCGATTATCGCCATCCAGGTCCATAATATAAATATCTTTCTGAGAGATTCCATCGTTGCTGGTATTCATAAAAATAACTTTAGCACCATCCGGAGAATAGCGCGCATCAAAATCATTTGTACCATTTATTTTTTCAAAAGATAAATCTACCCGAATCCCCGAATTGATATCTACCTGAAAAATTCGGGAATTTAATTGCCGGCCTGAAATAGAATTAAATCCGGAAATATCTTGTGTATAAAGAATCTTTGTTCCATTGATTGAAAATACACCACCACCCGTGCTACCTGGTAAGTCCGGAATAACGGTTTCAATAAATGTTCCGTCTCCTTCCAGTAGCCAGATATGAGATGCATAAGGCGCATTACCGAGCGTACGTACCAGAATTTTATTTCCAGAATCTACCCAATCGCATTCTACGAAAGTAGTACCTGCCGGAGCTTCATTAATTACACTCAATCCAGTACCATCCAAGTTGATTACATTCAGAATAGAATTTCGCATGTAGAGTATTTTAGTCCCGTCGGGTGACCAGCTAAAGTCGAGCTCGAAACTATTTAAACCACTAATCGGTAGGTTGGTAACCTGGGTAACTTCAGATCCATCTCTGTTCATGATATAAATGTGCAGATCAATTCCTGCGTTAGAAATAAAGGCAATTTTGTCACGATTGGGACTCATGATGGGTCTCCAGTTACTGGCATTGTTATCCGTTAGTTTGACCTCATCACCAGCGTCGTTGGCAGAATATATATCATATTTTCCATTAATTTCGCGGGTGAAAAGAAAGCGGTAGTCGGGAAATTCCTCCGTTTTAAATCGCCAGAGCATTCCAAAAACAGGGGCAGTCCGACCATCCTTGGCACTTACTTGCCAGTAATAATTTCTACCAAACTGAAGATCGGTTACTTCTAAAAAATTATCCGAAATATCCATTACTTCTAAAATGGGATCTGATTGTTGATCTTCGTATAAATACAAATCGTACAGCAGCATATCTTCCTCGTCTTCATCAACAGAAATCCACTCTAAACGAATGTCAACAGATTGCTCCTGCGCATTATCTAATGGTGAAATAACTTGTGGCGTCGTGGGAGGAACACTAATAGAAGTATCTCTTACCATTCGAATAATTATTTCTCCCGCATTATTTCCAGTAACGGTAACGCCTTCCAGTTTGGTAACAAAATCTTCCTTTTCTGCTTTTACAGAATAGGTGCCGACAGGAAGGTTTTTGATACTGAAATTTCCTGCTGCATCTGTAATCACGGAGCTGGAAGTTGGGGTCGTACTGATGGCAACGTTCACCAGTGGCGTAAGATCGTCCTTGCGTAATACTTGCCCTTCAACGCTACCAAATAATTGAGGCTGAATCGTATCTTCGTTACAACCTGTGGAGAGTAGAAGGCCCAGTAAAAAGAATATTATTATATATCTAGAAGTCATCATTATTTCTTTTTAGAATAATTAAATTTTCGCTCCGCTCGTATCTCCCGACCAAAATAAAAGTGAAAACCTACGTTGGCCCGCCAATAGTGGTCATTGTATTTTCCTTGTTCTACCAGGTCAAAATTGTCATTTAGCATGACGTTGTAATCGAGCGATGTTTTAAGACCAATAGAATTATTAATCAAAAATTCTATTCCGGCTCCCAGATTAACTTTGGGATATTTTCTATTAGAAAAATCAAACCTTCCCGTTGCATTTTCTGTAATTACACCAAATCCGCCGTATCCATATGGTGTCAACATATTATATGGAGAAAAACGATAAGCAAGGTTAAGGTCTGCGTAGGCAACATCGCTTCGGAAAAAATCTTTGGTGGCCAGAGCGCTCATTCCATAATTTAGGGCAAGACCAATTTTGGTGCCAGGAGAAAAGAGTAAACCTACTTCTAGCCCCGTTGCGATGGCTGGGTTGGGGTAATCTCCTCGATACTGTAGCGTAGAAGTAGATACATTCAGGCCGATTTGTTTACGACGATTGTCCAGCACTTTATTGAAAATATCTGTTTGAGGAATCCTTTCTTTTTCTTTATCATATTGAAGAAAAGCATCAGAAACCACATTTCTGGCTTCTTTAAGATCCCAGAGTTTTTCCTTGACTCCTTCAATAATCAAACTCATAACTGCTTTTTCGATGGCTTCGGTCAATGCAAGTTCTGAGGGTTCGTTGTAAGTAAATCCCGTTTCCGCTTCCAGTAATCGACCAAACCGTACAAAACGAAATAGTCCAGCGTCCATCGCCTGCGAAAGAATTGTTTTGGAAGTATAAACTGTTTTTAAAACCTTTCCATTACTGGTAGACACTGCTCGCAAGTACACTGTTACACGATCTTGCCGGTATTGTCCGGAAGCACCTGCGCCAAAGTAGCGAAGGCCTGCGCCACCCGTAATCACGTTGGCATCGTAGGAGATGACACCACCTTCCAGTATAACACCAGCGTAGAGTAGCGGTGGTAAATCATTTTGATTGGTAGCTTCACCTTCGGTATTGTATTGGGCACGACTGGATCGGATAATTTTCCGTTCATTTAATAAATTACTGACGTTTTCGCGTTCGATGGGAACAAACCATTTAGAGTCTTCCAGTGCTTTGATAAGTACGGTAGTGGCGCCCTGCGTTACAGCAGTCGACCAACTGGTACCGTTTTCACTGGGTTTATATTGGCCGGTTTGATCCCGGAATTTATAAACCGCGACGATAATTGGGCTTTTGGCTTCCGGAAGATTTTTGAGATCAATCGTGGATTGCGTTTCTTCTCCCAAACGGGCTTTGGCAGGAGCTACTGGCTGATGCAACAGTAAGCTGCAACTGGAGCATAAGATAACAATCAGTAGACTGAAAATCACTTTAATAAGTAAAGTCGTTCCCTTCATTAGTAATGCGTGTTGTGGTCTTCTTGCAGGAAGAAGACTTTACAGGTGAAATATTATTAGAACGGAAACAGGAACTCTTAAGTAAAAATGTGGTGGGAGTTGAGTTGACGCAAAATATCATAAGACACTTGCTTGTCTACCTCGCAAGATAAGAGGTAAAAAAACAAGATTCAATATTTTTAGGTAGAAAATTTAGAAAAAAGGAATAATGACCTGTGTCTGTTCGCCTAATGCGGTGTCTAAAATGGTGATAGAGAGCCCTTCTGTCGTATTATTAACTTCAATCTGAAAATTTCCTACGGTATAAGAACCTTCTTCCAGGTTGCCTTCGCCGAATTGACTGGTCGCTAATTGTCGGGAAATCTGACTTAATAGCTGACGGTTCAGGTTTTCGGCAAAATCGTCTAAACTGGAATTACGATTAAAAGAAAAAGCGTCGTTTTCTGGTTCTTCGATCAGATTTTGAACCTGAGCAGAACTAAGCATCCACTGGTAATTAAATGTTTCACCCCCAAACGCAGGGTTGACGGGCTTATACACGAAATCCTGGCCATTGCAAAACGTTGCTAATAAGGAAAAGCAGGCAATAAAAAAAATAGTAAAAGGTAACTGGTTTTTCATGGTATAGTATATTTTTGACTCTGGTAAAATATGTTCTGATTCAAATGCCACTTCCCATCTGGTCTTCTTCTTTCAACTGATCTTCGATTTTTGCCTGAGCACTCAACCGGGAACGGGTAATCCGAATGGCAAAATTCACAACATTTTCGAGGGCATCGTAGCGAGGAGGAACGAAGTTTTGAAATATTTTCTGGTCATTTAAAGTTAAAGAGATTTGCGCTCCACGGCCACGAGAAGGCTCTTCTCTTATGTAGATAGAAAAGTTTTTTGCGTCAAGAGGAGCGATCCATTTTTTATAAAATAAATCATAAAAATCCCGTGCAATTTTAGAGCGGGTTTCATCGATAATCAAACCATCAATCTCCAATACATCTACGGGGACGTAAACTCTTGACCTTCGCGTTGAAGTAATTGGTTTTTGTGTTTTAGTAGTCGTATTGGGAATAACTTTTTTTACCGGTGTTTCTTTTTGTACAATACTGGGCTTTTCCGGATAGTATAAAGAATCAGTAAAGATAGCACCCAGGTCATTACGAATTTGGAAGATCACAGTGTAATTATCTATACTATTTTTATAAAAACTACTCCGGCCAAGAATTTTTGTCCGATCGGGACTGACGGAAAAACTTCCACTCTGTTGGTGTTTGGCAGTTCCGGCGCCTCCAGATTTGGTAAGTTCCATCTTTTGGTAGAGGGTGAGTTCCTGATCGGATTCGTTTTTGATCATTCCTCTGATCTCAATTTTTTCAGAGTCAGGTACATCTACAACTTCAATCCAGGCGCTGATATTAACAGACTC
>Ga0209831_1000714_pt1 | contig 31899 bp, 28 predicted proteins | sample Maine_Asex4_meta_FD_187451 | JGI IMG/M metagenome (GOLD analysis project Ga0209831, IMG submission 187451) | Marine algal microbial communities from Maine, USA - Maine_Asex4_metaG (SPAdes) (version 2) | ecosystem: Host-associated > Algae > Red algae > Unclassified | place: Maine, USA | collected... | reverse complement strand
GTGGCGGAGTTACAATAGAGCAGCTACGAAAATATGTAGAACAACAGAACAGACCTAGTTCAATAGATCCTGCTCAAAATTCATCTCGCCGATAAATCGGGAGACTTCTTTTGAAAGAGAGTTAAAACGGACTGGCGTGAGAAGTACAGGAAAAGCGATCGCCGCTTGGACAAACGATCTTGTATCTCAGGGAGTTAGGAGTGTTGCACCTGTTGGGGATTTCGATCGCAATCCTCGACAAATTTTAAATGAGGAAAACGATACGGAAGAAAATTGGGTTATCTATCCCTTCATTAAAGGAATTCCCTATACGGGGAAAGAGATTCAAATTCTGGCTGCTGGAAAACTGTTAGGAGAAATTCATGCTGCTGGTATGGAGAGAGATTTCGATCTCAAAGTGAATCAAACTGTAGTAGCGATCGAGGCAGATAAAGTTGAGCGAGAAATTGAAGAAACTCTGCAAAAAGTTCGGCAATATGCCTCAGAGAAATTAAAAATTACGAGAGATATGCTAAATTCTTATTCTCAACGTTACCTAAAAGATGCGCTCCATCTAGCACTCCACGCCAACTTACCTCTAACTAACTGTAGCTGGGATTACAAAGCAGCTAATATCGTTTACCAAACTAATTATGCTCCAGTTTCAATCGATCCAGACCACGGAGGACGTATTCCACGAATGTACGATCTGGCGGCTTCTCTGCTGTTGTTTCATTGCGATCTTGCTCCTGCACCCAAACGAATATTTACTCCTACCGAATGGAGTGTATTTTTAGAAGGATATAAACAACATCCAAAACCAACGGTAGAAGAAAGAGAAACTTGGAAAGATGTGCTTTTGTGTGCCTGGATAGACCAAGCTTTATGGTTGCTCAGTCACTTTCCCAAAGGTTGGGCAGATAGAAATGAATCTCTTTATTTACAAGTTTGTTGAATATTGACCTTTCGAGCTTTTCCATTTGAGTTGTGCGCGATCGCCTATTAGAAATTCTTTGACGATCGAATTGTCTAAATAATCTGCCTAAATCTATAAAAAAGAAGCTGCTCGATCTTGAGCTTGATAATGCAGGCGATCGGCAATTCTAAATATCTCTTGTCCCGTATGTAAATATTGGTCGTTATAGTTCATCGTAAACCACTTCAACTCCTTAATCCCGTCGCCGATATGATTGAGACAGTAATAGAGGTTGCTGGCAACTCCCGCTAATTGAGAGGGATTTGGTTGAGATGATAACTTTTGCTGTGCCTCTTGCCAATAGTATTCACAGGTGTTGAGATAGGCTTCAAAGTCCGACATTAAATCATCATCAAAAGGATCGGCAGAGAGATTATCAATCTCGATTTCTAGCGGTTCGAGAATCTGTTTTGCTAGACGATGAATCGGGAAATAAATTTCCTGTAACCACCTTTCGTAGCTAATTTCAGGGGGTGCATAGGCACGCTGCTGCTGATACTGTTTTTGAGCAGCAGCATTTCTAGTTTGTTGGCTAATCCAAAAATCACCAGTTTGTCCGAGCTGTTGCTGGCGATCGTACGTGCGCCTACTTTTGCTATTACCAAGAATTTCATATGCGGCATTAAGGGCAACAATTTTATCCGAGCTTTTAGTTACAGGCTGGCTGTCGGGATGGAACTGTTTTGCCAAACGTCGATATGACTGTTTTATTTCCTGCTGTGTAGCATTAGGTTTGACTTGAAGGACTTGATAGAGATTCACGACTCAACATTGATTGAAGTAGGCTTATTCTAAGTATAAAAAGAAATTATCGGCAATTGATAACCTAGCTTAATTAAATACAGGTTCGGCGAGATCGGCAAATAATGGCGTACTAAGATAGCGTTCGCCAAAGCTAGGCTGAATCATTACGATTAGCTTATCCTTGTTCTCTGGTCTTTGTGCCACCTTTACCGCTGCTGCTAGGGCTGCCCCAGTAGAAATGCCCGATAGCAAACCTTCTTCGCGAGCCAAACGACGACCAAAATCGATCGCTTCATCGTCGGTAACGGTAACTACTTCATCAATTAAGTCCACCTTCAGCACTTCGGGAACAAAACCCGCACCAATGCCCTGAATTTTATGGGAACCTGGTTCGCCACCCGAAAGTATAGGACTACCAATCGGTTCGACGGCGATCGCTTTTAATTCTGGCTTGTATCGTTTGAGAACTTCTGCTGTGCCTGTAATTGTGCCTCCCGTACCAACTCCTGCCACAATTATATCGATCTTGCCTTCTGTATCTGCCCAAATCTCCTCAGCGGTAGTGCTTTTGTGGATTTCTGGGTTAGCAGGATTATTGAACTGCTGAAGTACATAGGCATCGGGGAGACTTTCACTAATTTCTTGCGCTTTTCTAATGCATCCTCCCATCCCTTCGCTGCCTGGAGTTAGCTCAAGCTGCGCGCCGTAAGCTTTTAACATTGCTCGCCTCTCCCTACTCATGGTTTCTGGCATAGTCAAGATTAGCTTATAGCCTTTTGCTGCTGCTGCCATTGCCAGCGCAATACCTGTATTGCCTGATGTCGGTTCGACTAAAATTGTCTTGCCAGGAACGATCGCCCCTTCCGCTTCGGCTGCATTAATCATATTTACGCCGATGCGATCTTTGACCGAAGCAGCAGGATTCATGCCTTCAAGCTTAATTAAAATAGTCGCTACGCATCCTTCGGCTTGAGGAATACGATTGAGCTGTACTAAGGGAGTTTTACCAACCAGTTCCGTAACATTTTTCGCAATTTTCATCTTTCCAAGAGTAAAAGTCTGTACTCTCTATTTTGCTAGCTTATTAGCTACTCAGTCCAATAATTTTTTAATAGTTTATAGTTCTGTTCGAACTTGAAGATCTCTCAAACAGACGGTCAGGACGAAAATCAAGCAAATTAAATCATCAGCATTTATGATATTTACCCAAAAACTATCCGCCCCCATAGGTAAATAACAGAGTTACTACTTATGGGGGCGGTCTAGAGGGTCTCTTAGTCGAAACCTAACTGCTGGAAGGAACTCCAACAATGTCTACCTAGCTGTTTCCGAAGAAACTAAAGATGCGACTGTTAAAGAACAGCCCCAGCGCGCAGCTGGCTATCATCAACTAGAAGACCCATGTGACTACTATGTTCTGTCATGGGCATCACCTCCTGTTTTCCCTAAAGGACAATTTTGATACGCTATCTCTGACACTATGTATCAAATTCTTTGTATCTATAATTAATATAACGAAGTTTTATAGTTTCGGCAATGTTCGATAAATCGTCGAGGAATTGAGTCATCTGCCCCCCAATGTAGATGTAGATAAGAGGCGTGAACTTGTCTAATATTCCAGCCCTCTAACGTAGCAAGACTCGACTGATGAACTCCCTGTAGCTGCCACTGAGGAGATTGAGGATCGCTAAGTAGTTTTGAGCGATGAAACTCATGCCCTATGATTGTTTGCTTTGCTGCAAATAAGGAACTATCCTGTAGAGCGATCGCCTTTCTGTAGCCGAGAGTTAATTTTGCCTGCATGGTAACGATACTGGGTATAACTCCCAGCATCGACCAGGTTTGACCCTGTAGGTCGATTAATTGTTCGCAGAGATACATTAAACCACCACATTCGGCATAGGTGGGGAGATCGGCTTCTATAATTTGCTTGAGCTGTTGCCGTACTCGCTTATTTTTAGATAGCTGTTGGGCAAACATTTCAGGAAAACCGCCACCGAAGTATAGTCCTCGAACATTGTCGGGAATATTTCGATCTGCTAGAGGACTCCAAAATACTAATTCTGCACCTAAGCGAGTTAGAAGATCTAAGTTGTCCTGGTAGTAAAAATTAAATGCTTTATCTCTAGCAACGGCAATTCTGACTTTAGAAAGCTGCTCTTGCTTCTGTGGAAATTCTAAATAAGAAGAGGTAGTAGGTGCGTTGGGATGAGCAATCAATGGTAGTAACTGATTCCAGTCAAATGCTGTTTTGGCTATATCTGCTAACTTGGCAAAGATGCGATCGATTTCTGATATCTCTTCAGAGGGAACTAAACCGAGATGACGGTCTGGAATTGCCGTTACCGCATCACGCATCAAAACTCCCAAAATTGGCATCTCAATGCTATTTAACGCAGTAGTTAATAGCTGCAGATGACGATCGCTGGCAACCTTATTTAAAATTACTCCCACTATATTTACCTGGGGATCTAGATTGGCATAACCATAGGCGATCGCCGCGATCGAAGTTGATAGGCGAGAACAGTCTAGAACCAGCAGTACAGGTAGGTTTAAAATTCTCGCCACGTCTGCGGTACTGCCATAATCATTACGAGATGTTGGGTGATAGGGATGATATATTCCATCAAATAATCCCATTACTCCCTCAACGACAGTCCATTCCGCAGCTTGGGTGTGACGCTTAAAACAGTCCTGTAGATAATCGGGAGAAGTCAATACAGGATCTAAATTGCGACAGGATAAACCCGTAACTGCGGTATGAAACATCGGATCGATGTAGTCTGGCCCTACCTTAAATGATTGAACCCGTTTATCTCGTGCTGACAAGTAAGCCAAAATCGCTAAAGTAACGGTCGTTTTGCCCACTCCAGAGCGATCGCCTGCGATTACCAAACCCATATGCTCTATTTTAAAAGGAAATCTCCACTTTAATCGAAAACTTAGACAAGATAAACCTGAATTTTAGCTGGAGATTTGGGAACTATAAAACAAGTAAGTCGAGAAGCCCATATTTGCTCAGTATCTAAATTCCTTTTTATTACTCTCGTTTATTCTCTCGAAAAACTTTCAGCAACATCATGAATAATAATTTTCAGAGTCCATTGCAGGTTCTTATCGCCAAGTCTAAGGGTAACTGGTCGGGCTGTATTGAAATAGAAGAACCTAAAGATGCCTCAGTTAGCTGGATTATTTATTTGCTGCAGGGAAAAATACAGTATGTGAGCAGCACTTCAGGACAACAACAGCGAATGGACTATCTTTGGCAGAGATTCAATCTAGGTTCTCAATGTCCTCAATTTGATAGTAAAGAAACTTCTGAATATATTCAACTGTGTGAGAGTTTAACTAATAAACAGCTATCTGAAATAGATATTAAAAAGCTAATATTTAGGTTTTGCCGTGAAGGTCTAAGTAATGTTCTTAGTATTGATAAAGCTAATGTCCAGCTAGTTCCTACCAGACGAATTAACAGAGCGATTGTTAGCTTTAGTTTGGAACAGTTAGGAGCAAAATTAGAGGAACGGGTAAAGCAAAATAAACATGTCAGAAGCTATATTTTTAATCCTTTTAGCCGTCTATACCTAGATCGAGAAAATGCCCTCAAGTTTTATCAGATTTGGAAGCCTAAGTACAGTACACCAGAATTTGAAGCGCTCTCAAAAAGCCATAAGCTTTCGGCTTTTGTTAGCTTGTTTGTAGCCAAAAATAGTTTGTATCAAATTGCAACCAAAGTCGATCTAGACATATTTTTTCTAGGCAAACATCTGCAGCAGTCGCTCACCGAAAAATTAATCGATCTTTATCCCTACAAAGAGCTGAGTCAGGAAGAGATGCGCCTCAAAAATCAGCACAAAGAAGGTAATTCTTCCGAGCAGGGCGCTAACCCTAATTCAGCTACGTCAAGCAGCTCCAATCGAGATAAGTCATCAACTTTAATTGTCTGCATTGATGATAGCAAAGCCGTGCAAAAGCAGGTACGAATGACTTTGGAGGCGGGAGGTTATCAAGTTTTGAGCATTCTCGATCCGACTATAGCTTTAAAGCAGTTGTCGCAGCAAAAACCAACGGTCATCTTTATGGACATTAATATGCCGAATCTCAACGGCTACGACCTTTGTAGCTTATTAAGAAAATCCCAAAGATTTAAAGATGTGCCGATAGTCATGCTCACGGGCAGAGACGGCATGATCGATCGAGTTCGAGCAAAAATAGTCGGGGCAACCGATTATTTGACGAAACCTTGCGATCCTAACAAGCTTATTTCTTTAACCAAAGCGCTGGAAAATGCTACCGCAACCGTTAGCTAAGAATCGAAGGCGATTAATCTAATTCAATTTGGTTTAATAACCTAGCAAAATTACTCTATGAATAGAAACTGTTTGATGGTAGTTTCTACAATATTTTGGGAATTATAATACTAACCAGATTATTGATTTTAAATAATTGGACTAAGCAGTTAATTACTATGAAAACTATCCTTATTGTTGAAGATACTCACGCAGAAAGACAAATGAGTTCTGCCCTGTTATCTCATGCTGGTTTTGAAGTTGCTGTAGCTGACAGTGCTGAAGCAGCCTGGCTGTGGCTTACTGCTAATCCCAAACCCAACTTAATTTTATTAGACATTGTAATGCCAGGCGAAAGTGGATTGGATCTCTGTCGCAAAATCAGAGAACATGATGGTTGGCAAGATATTCCCATTCTATTCTGTAGTTCAAAAGCAGAAGAGTTCGATCGCTTTTGGGCAATGCGCCAGGGTGGAAATGAATATATCACTAAACCTTACGTTCCTCAAAATTTAGTTGACAAAGTCAAAGAATTTGTTAGTTAAAATAGACTCTATTTCTTTGATATTATTAGCTGCTCTCTAATAATTATATTCTATAAATTCAGATTTATATTTACCTCTATCACTGTTGCAAAAACAGCAAAAAAAATATTGAAAAAGCTAGCCATAAAAGTTTTAAGTTAGCTGTTTACAATTAAATTAATTAATAATTGCAGGCATTTTTATTAGCCGTTTCAATTATTGGGCATTGCAGTTTGCTTTATAACTTTATGATTACTAATCAGGAATTCTTTACTATTGAACTGGCATCAACAACTATTTTAGGAATACCTTTGGATGAGATGAGTACAGTAGATCAATTTGAGAGAGTAAATATTTGTACTGTGCCTGGAGTAGCTGATTTTTGGCATGGAGTGGCAAATTTCAAAGGTTCTTTACTCTGGATCTTAGACAGCAATCGTTTTTTTGACCTGAAACTTCAATCTAGCAGACCGACACCAAAATTGACGGCAGTGGTTGTCAAAAATCAACAAATTGGCGAGCAAAAAGTAGCTATTGTAGCCGAACATTTAAGAGGAATTGTGTCCTTAGAGACATCTAGTTTTCAACCTGTTTCTGACCAAGCTTCGACTCAGATATCCCAATGCTGTTCTTCTGTAGCTTACATGGAGGGTTCCCCCACAGCTATCTATATTCTTGACTTTGCTGCTTTGCTACGGACGCTACATCAGCGATCGACCCTCGTATCGACCTAAATTAAATTGCATATATTGAATTAATAGGAATCAAGTCTATGTCTAATAATACTGGAGATATTGTAAGTAAAATAGTTGAGGCAAATGCCTTGGAAAGTTCTGGTGAGATAGATCGGGCGATCGCTCTTTACCAAGAAATTTTGGAGCAAGACCGTGGGGGTAATTATGGTGATGTTGCTCAACAGGCATTAGACAATCTACAGCAGTCAACACCAGAGGTTCAAATAGATGCTGGGGCAGAAGAAAAACATCCTTCTCAAAAGTCTTCTTCCCTGTGGTTGAGATTGAGTATTAAAGCCAAAACTAGCATAATCCTCATTGGGGTTGCCCTAGGTTCTAGTATAGGAATTGGCACAGTGGCATATGTATTGGCAAACAAAACCATTGCCGAACAGACAAATAAGACCGAACAGGCAAAGTCCTATGACGTTAATAAAGAAATTGCCCTATTTATGCGCGATCGCCTAGCGGATATTGAGGCAATGTCTTATATAGCGATACTGACCGATTCCGACCTGCGAAAAAACACTACGGTTCGGCAAAAGCAGCAGGTTTTAGCTCAATATCTCAAGGCATATCCGATGTATAACAGCATTGCTGTCTTCGATACAAAGGGAGATTTGCTGGTTAACGATACGGGAAAACCAACTAGTAATCATAAAGATCACATTTACTTCAAGGAAGCATTAAGAACTGGAAAACCTTTTATCGGTCAGCCAAGATATTCAACAAGTTCGGGAATTTTTGCGGTTTATATCTCTTCTCCCATTCAAGATGTAAAGACAGGAGAAACTGTTGGGGTGATTCGAGCTAGAATTCCTGTAGCCAATATTCAAAATATCATTTCAACAGATGAATCTTATGATGCTTACCTGTTAGATAATCAGGGGCAAGTTTTCTCAACTTCTAATTCCGAAGATCGGGAGCAATTGATTGCAGCAGGCGAAGAAAAATCTGCTATGCCTACTTTTTTCAACTTTCAAAGCGAACTGCAGCAAGAGATCGAAAAACGTTCAAACAGCCTCGAACCTGCCGTCAGTGGGCGACAAAAACTAGCTAAGAGCGATCGTTCTATCTTTAAAGGGCAGAAGGAAATTGGTTACCTCTCCAATATTAACGAGATCGAAAATAGCTATATCAAGGATATTGCCAATCTCGGCTGGAGTACTCTAATTACGATAGACAACGATCGAGCATTAATAGCTCAAAGACAACTATTACAGGTATTTGTTTTGGGAACGATAATTTCTGGACTGGCTGTTGCAGCTCTATCTCAGTTAATCGCCGATCGTGCTACCAGACCCATCGTTGAAGCTGCAGAAGCGGTAGATAAAATTGGGCAGGGCGATCTAAGCTACAAGCTGCCTGTTAACGGCGAGGACGAGATAGCGGTCTTGAATACAAACATCAACCGTATGACGGGACAGATTGAAGATTTACTGTTTATCCAAGAAGCAGAAACCAACCAACAGCGTAAAGAAAAAGAAGCACTGCAACAGGGTGTGATGGGTCTACTGCTAGATGTAGAAGGGGCGCAAAAAGGAGATCTAACCGTTAAAGCACAAATGACCGATGGTGCAATTGGCTCGATCGCTGATGCCTTTAACAACACTATGTATAAACTACGGGGACTTCTTAAAGAGGTGCAGGTAGTGTCTACCGAAGTTGGTCAATTATCCCTAGCAGGGGAAGGTTCGGTACGTCAGCTTTCTGAATCTGCCCAAAACCAAACGGTAGAAATTGACCAGGCATTAGGCAGTATTGACGAAATCAATCAGTCTGTGGCAACGGTTGCTAACTATGCTCAAGAAGCAGCGAAAATTGCTCGTGAAGGTTCGATTCAGGCTAAAGAGGGCGATCTGGCTATGGATGCCACGGTTAGCAGTATTGAGAAAATTCGCGGTACGGTGGCAAACACTTCTAAAAAGGTAAAACAACTGGCAGAGTCTTCTCAAGAAATTGCTCAAATTGTCGAAATTATTTCTGGTATCTCCGAAAAAACCAACCTTCTAGCATTTAACGCCTCTGTTGAGGCAGCCAGAGCAGGAGAACACGGAGAAGGATTTAGAATTGTAGCGGAAGAAGTACGACGTTTGGCAGATCGAATTACCGAAGCAACCAAAGATATTCAGGGGCTTGTAACCACAATTCAGAAAGACACTACCTCGGTATTAGAGGGGATGGAAACTAGCACTTCGGAAGTTGTTAACGGTAGCGAACTAGTTCATATGACCAAAATCAACCTGCGTACTCTGGCAGATACCAGTAAACAAATTGATGAGTATCTCAAATATATTTCGACCAGTACTACCGATCAAACCAATACGTCGATGTTGGTTAACGAGAAAATTAGCGGTCTATCTATAATTGCCAAAGTTAACTCCACTGAAGCCGAAAACGTGGTGCAGTCGCTGCAAACTTTAGTATCTGAAGCTGAAAACCTTCAGACTTCCATTGCTCAGTTCAAGCTAGAAACCTAGAAACGTGATTGCAGCGAGTAATATTACTGCTGAGGTAACAAATTACAAGCACCAAGTAATAATTTATTGAAGAAACCCCATCGAATATGAGTTCTCAGTTAGACCCTGCAATTCTCGCTGCCATCACCGCCGAGGCACGTCAATGTTTTTTGGATGAAGATGCTCCAGAGTATATTGAAATGCTCGAATCGGGCATTCAAGACCGCGCTCGACCCGATTATAATACTCTGCTGCGAGCAGCTCACTCTCTTAAAGGAGGGGCAGGTTTAGCCTGTCTGACAAGTTTGCAGCAGCTATCTCACAAGCTCGAAGACGTGCTGGTGGGTTTACAACAGTCAAAAATTGATGAGGTTGAATTAGCCTGGGCTTTAGTCGAGAACAGTATTAATGAGATTGGCTATGTTGTTAGTCAGGCACACAATGTCGAAGAGGCGATCGCCAATCCCGATTTAATTGTTGCCTTAGAATCGTTGATGGGTTCAGAATCGGCAGATGAGTCTGAAGTGGCTGAGGAGTCGGTATCATTTGGCGGTGGTAACAACGATTTAATCCGCACGACTCTAACTGAGGAATTAGAAAGCAGCTTTGTTGCCATAGAAGAATTAACTTTAGATACCGAAGCCGAACTAATTGAACCGTTGTTGACGGGTTTTGCTGATGAATGTAGTTTTTTGGCCGAAACTCTCGATCTTGGCTGGCTAGGGGCAGCGGTTACGCCTATTGGTGAGAATTTGAGTTCGGCAGAATCAGATCCTATCGAAGCTTTGTTGTTAACTCAAGCAATAATTAGTCAGTTGCGAGGTGAAATTGCTGAATATCTAGAAAATTTGGCAACCGAGAGCAAAGAGGATAGTTCCGAAGCTGTAATAGCCCAAGGAGCAAATCAGAGCTTAATTGCAACTACTCTAAATACAGATCTCGAAGAACTGTGTCAGGCAATTACCAAGCTAGAGATGGATACTCCAGAGGAGGTTATCAAAGAGGCGGTAACTGGCTTTGCTGATGAATGCACGTTTCTGAGTGAAACTTTAGAATTGCCTTGGCTGGGATCGGCGGTTGCTCCTGTCGAGAAATTATTAACTGAATGCGATCCTCTAGAGGCACTCTTGACGGTACAGGCGTTAGTAGGAGAAATTCGTCAACAGCGAGATACTTATTTAGCCAGCAGCCAGACTGTAGCAAAATCGGTGGAAGAAGAAGCAGTTTTCACCAGCGAATCTGAACCTGAGTCGGAAGAAAACAAGACAGCAGATTTTGAAACAGGATCTTTTGACTTTCCCGAAAGTGAAGAGGATGCAGCTTTATCCACAGTTATGTTTGCCCCTCCTGTTTCTTCTCAGGACAAAATGGTTGCCAAGGTAGCAGAAGTACAAAAGCCTGCTGCTAATACCCAGGTTAAAATTTCTCTAGCACGACTAGAGGGAATGACTAACAATGTCGAAGAATTAATTCTCAGCCAGTCTCGGATCGCCCGTCAGAAACAGGTTTTAAATCAGGCAAATCGCCGTTTGCGATCGCTAACTCGTCAGTTTGAACCGATTCGCGAACAGATTCAAGATTTATACAATCAATTAGCCGTTAGTTCCTCGATCGACCAAAATCAAGAGTCAAATTCTGGAGACTTCGATGCCCTAGAAATGGATCGTTATACAGATCTCCACGTCAGTTTGCAGTCTTTTCAAGAATTAATGCTGCAAATTCGCGAGACTCGGACTGATATTGACTTTGTTGACCGAGAGCTAGCCGAAGATCTCGAACAGACAGAGCAAAATTTAAATAATTTATATTCAAGAGTCACAGATTCACGCCTGGTTGCTTTTGACACTCTGGCTAAACGATTTATTCCTCAAATTCGCCGTTTGAGCGATCGTTTTGATAAGCCAGTAGATTTAAAAATAGAGGGAAAAAACACCCTGGTCGATCAGATTCTGCTCGAACAGCTGCAAACTCCTCTGACTCATTTACTAAACAATGCCTTCGATCACGGAATTGAATCAAAGTACGATCGCATAGCCATTAAAAAACCAGAGACAGCCACCATTGCTCTCAAAGCCAAACTGCAGAATAATCAGCTCATCATCACGATTAAAGATGATGGCGGGGGAATTAATCCAGAGAAGGTTTTTCAACGGGCAGTACAGCGCGGAATTTGTCCTCCTGACAAATCGATTGAAGATTTCGATGCCGAAGAAATTGTTAACTGGATTTTTGAACCAGACTTTTCTACCGCTGCTAAGGTGAGCGATATTTCTGGTCGGGGTATGGGCTTAGATATTGTTTTAAACTTAGTGCGCCAGCTTCGAGGACAGCTTTTTGTGACTACTGATGTTGGTTTGGGTTCAACCTTCACTATCAATCTGCCCCTAAACTTGAGCCTGCAATATTTAATGCTGGTTCAACTGCAAAATAGAATTGTAGCAATTCCTCACGCCAGTATTTTAGAGATTCTTCCCTATCGAGAACTAAACTTTGTCGATGCCGACAAAAAAAAGATTGACTGGCAAAATAAGACGTTGCCCTTGGCATCCATCTCCAACCTATTTCCCTGCCCCAGACAACCACTACAGCTAAGTCAGGGTAATGTCTGCATGGTCTTAGAAACTGCAGGCGAACCTCTGGCAATTTTAGTAGATGCGATCGCTGGAGAGGAAAGATTAATTGTCAAACCTTTTGATGAAACTGTTCCCGTACCCACATATATCGTCGGCTGTACTATTCTTGGTACGGGAGAGGCAATTCCTGTAATTATGCCTCAAGGAATTGCCAAGGATGCTCTTGAGTTTGTCTCGGTCCAAGATGATACCTCTACCGTTGCTCCAGCTACATCTACCGTCTTGATTGCAGAAGATTCCGTTGCTACCCGTAGGATGCTAGAAAAAGTTTTGGTGGCAGCAGGCTATCAGGTGTTAGTCTGTCGTGATGGACAAGAAGCCTTGGATCAGTTGACACAGTATCAAGGGCGTATCGATCTAATTCTCTCGGATATTGAGATGCCCAGAGTTAACGGTTTTGAACTGCTAGAAAAAGCTCGCGCCCTACCAACTTTTAAAAATACGCCGATTGTCATGGCAACTTCCCGTACTGGAGATCGTCATCGACAGCAGGCAGAGAGTTTAGGCGCAACAGATTATTTGGGTAAGCCCGTTCAGCCACAGCAGCTGATCGATACCGTTGGCAGCTGGTTGAAAAGATAATCAGACACAGTAAAGGCGATGTACTCTTTACCCTTACTTGTCCCTACCTTATAAATCTAACTCAACCCTTCAATCAACTGCTGTTTTGCCGTACTTAAAGCCTCATCTAGCTTACTAGCATCTCTACCACCTGCCTGGGCTAGATTTGGTCTGCCTCCGCCTCCGCCTCCGCAAATTTTAGCAATCCCGCCGACAAACTTGCCTGCCTGTAGCTGTTTCTCTTTAATCACTTTCTCGCTAAATGCCGCCACAAAACTTACTTTCCCTTCTGAGGGAATTGAGGCAATTAGCACCGCAGCAGCACCCAATTTTTGCTGTAATCTCTCCGCAGCCGACTGCAGCGATTTGGCATCCATTTCTCCCAAGTTAGCAACCAGAATCTGGTAGTCCCCTACTGCTTCTGCTTGGGACAATAAGCCGTCGGATTTTGTTAAGGCTAACTCCTGTTTGGCTGCTTCTAATTCTTTCTGAGTTGCTTTTAATTCTGTCTGGAGACTATTAACGCGATCGCTAATTTCTTCGGGCTTAACTTTAAAAGTACTGCTCAATTCTTTGACTACTCTATCCCGTACATTTAAGTAGTCTAAAACTGCTGCTCCTGCTACGGCTTCAATCCTTCTAACTCCCGCAGAAATACCCGTTTCCGAGATAATTTTGAATACGCCAATTTCTGCTGTATTGCTCACGTGAGTCCCGCCACAGAGTTCCATTGAAACTCCAGGAAAATCAATTACCCTCACTTCGTCACCATATTTTTCGCCAAACATTGCCGTCGCCCCTTTAGCTTTAGCATCAGCAATGGGCATAACGTTAACATCTGCTTGATGTGCCTCGGAGATCCAGGTATTAACTAAATCTTCTACCTGCTGTACATCATCAGCAGTTAAGCTACGAGGAGAATTAAAATCAAAGCGCAGGCGATCGAAGTTTACCAGCGAACCTGCCTGAGAAATAGAATCATCAACTATGCTTTTCAAGGCAGCCTGTAACAAATGTGTGGCGGTATGATTTGCCTGTATGCGACGACGACAGGCTCTATCTATGGTTGCGTTAACCAGATCGCCTACATTTACCGTACCCCGCTCGACTTTTCCCTTGTGAACGAAGATATTCCCCTCTTTCTGCACATCTTCGATGCGGATCAGCAGATCGTCTCCCGAAAGATAGCCGCGATCGCCAATTTGTCCTCCAGACTCACCATAAAAAGGCGTTCGATCTAAAACGATTTGAATATTGTCTCCTGACGCTGCTGTAGTCGCGTTTTGCGAACCATCATTATTACTAACCACAATTCCCATAATTTGAGCTTGACTAGCCAACTGAGAATAGCCCAAAAAACTTGTTTCATTGCTGCCCGTAACTATTTCTCCCAAAGCATTTTGAGTAGTTAGGTCGATCGTCTCCAAATCTTTACTGCCCAATTCTTGATGCTGCAGCATCTCGCGATCGAATGCTTCTCTATCTACTGCTAAACTATGTTCTTCGGCAATTTCTTGGGTCAACTCTAGAGGAAAACCATAGGTGGCATAAAGTTCAAAAGCATCTTTACCAGAAATCTGCTTTGCTCCTAAATTAGTGGCTTTAGCGATTACCTCTGCCAGTAGTTTCTCGCCGCGATCGAGAGTCTTGAGAAACTGAGACTCTTCTCGCTCCAACTGACCTTTGATATATGCTTCTCTTTCTCGGACGTTAGGATAGGCTGTTGCCGATAGAGCGATCGCAGTTTCGGCAACCCGATTGATAAAATTACCTTCAATGCCGATCGATCTGCCCATTCGCACTACGCGACGGATCAAACGACGCAGAATATAACCCCTGCCCGTGTTTTTGCCTGTTACGCCATCTGCGATCATATGCACTACCGCCCGCACGTGGTCGCCAATGACTTTGAGGGAGGTTTTGGTTTTCTCATCAGCGCTGCTGTATTTAGTACCAGCAAGCTCTGCAGCAGTAGTAATAATCGGTAAGATTAAATCTGTTTCGTAATTATTAGGCACTTGCTGAAGAATCTGCGCCATTCTCTCCAAACCCAAACCCGTATCGATGTTTTTGTTAGCTAAGGCGGTAAGATTCCCCTCTGCATCGCGGTTGTACTGCATAAATACCAAGTTGTAAAACTCAATAAACCTGCTGTCGTCTTCTAAGTCGATATTATCAGATCCCAGTTCTGGATGAAAATCGTAATATAGCTCCGAACAAGGACCACAAGGACCTGTTGCCCCCGACTTCCAGAAGTTGTCTGACTCACCCATGCGAATGATGCGATTTTCGGCAATGCCAATATTGTCGCGCCAAATAGCAAAAGCCTCATCGTCGTCTTCAAAGACGCTCGGTACAATTCTTGCGGCGGGTAAACCGTATACTTCAGTGGAAAGTTCCCACGCCCAAGCGATCGCCTGTTCTTTGAAATAGTCCCCGAAGCTAAAGTTACCCAACATCTCAAAAAAGGTGTGATGTCTGGCAGTACGCCCCACATTCTCAATGTCGTTAGTCCGAATACACTTTTGGGAAGTCGTGGCGCGAGGTTGAGGCGCTTTGCGCTGTCCCAAAAAGATCGGCTTAAAGGGCAACATTCCCGCAATAGTCAACATTACCGTGGGATCTTCGGGAATTAAAGAGGCGCTAGGCAATATCTTATGCTGTTTGGCTTCGTAGAATTTAAGGAATTTGTCGCGGATATCGCTACCGCTTAAGTGGGGCAGTTCGGTCATGGCAATACTCGAATAAAGACAGTTTAGGTATGTGTTTATTTTTGCACTTTTTATGGTGGTCTTGAATTGCTCTTGGCGATCGAGATCTTTAGACCTATGTATTTATGTCTCTTTGTCTTCTGTAGCTAATACTTCTGGTTCATGAGACAAAAAATCCGCCAGTCCCAAACAGCTAATCCCCTGGGGAGTAATTTCGAAGCGATAGGGCAGTACTTCTACTCCCTGCTTTACTGCTTCTCTTAATAGCTCACCATATTGGCGATCGCAAGTATCGCTAGGAGCAAAGGTATCACAGTCACTACGATTGATGAAGTAAAGCATAACTGCCTTAGTTGCAGGGACTAAATCCGTTAGTTCCCGTAAATGCTTTTGTCCCCTAGTAGTTACCGTATCGGGGAATAAAGCCAGATTATCTCGACTCAAGGTTACGCTTTTGACTTCAACATAGGTTGCAGGATGATTGTCACCTCCTGTTAACAGAAAATCGATCCGACTTTTTTTATCTTTACCGTAAGGAACTTCCGATTTAACGGTGCTATATCTGCTTGCCAATTCTGGTAACAGCTTTTGCTGTAGAGCGAGTTTGATAACCCGATTGGGAATAGCCGTATTCGTACCTACCCAGGTTGAACCAAGCTGAATCATCTCCCAGGTGTAGGCTAGTTTGCGTTTGGGATTATCGCTTTTTGATACCTGTACTAGATTGCCGACAATAGCTACTCCCGTCATTGGACCAGTATTAGGACAGTGAGCCGTAATTACTTCTCCCGTATCTAATTCAATATCTGCCAAAAATCTTTTATAGCGTTTGATTAGGCGACCTTGAATTAGGGGAGGATACTGATAAATTAGGCTCATAATGATTCCGTGATTGAAAACGAAGCTCATTTTACCAGGGTCTATATCTATAAATAGTTGGGTTCGCGATCGCGGGGAAGATGAGATAATTATTCTTGATGCATATGTTTGCGATCGCCAGCCTCACAATAAAATCAAAAGTCTAATTCATGTCCGATCTTGAAAATCTCATTGCCCAGGTACAGCAAGAAGCACAGCGAGAGGAATTTCCCATTGATGTCCCTATTTATAAATCTGCGGGCATCGAACCAACCCAACCAATTCTTTATGCAGGAAATTTGGAGAGTCCTCTCTGCTTTTTTGGTCGCGATTTAGGTAAAGATGAGGTTCATGCTCGACAACCCTTAATTGGCGCTTCGGGAACCATGGTTAGACAGGGTTTTTACTATGCTGTTCATCAAGATAAAGCTCCCACCAGAAAAGATTTAGATGACACTACAATTGAGCGAGTTTTACTAACTAATACTGTTCCCTATAAACCACCAGGAAATAAAGCTTATTTGATGAAGGTTAAAAAGCGGTTTCGTCCCTTTATCGAACGATTATTTGTCTTTCATTGGCAGGGCGATCGAGTAATTACTTTAGGAACAGAAGCTTTTAAATGGTTTGCTCCTTACGGACAAAAGGGCGAGGTTAATGATTTTTATGCTGATGCCGACAATCGCTTTGAAAGCCAGTTAACTGTAAACATCAGCGCTACAGATGATACGGGCATGACTCACACCAAAGCAATAACCCTCTTGCCTCTACCACACCCTTCTCCCCTCAACCAAAAATATTATGCTATCTTCCCTAAAATGCTACAGAAGAGACTCTCGCAAGTAGACTTTTAAAAATAGACTCTATGCCTAAGTTAGTAGCCGAACGCATGATGTTAATTAGAAAATTCTATCTTTATTGAGAAGAGGTTTGTTGAAAAAAATCGTTATGTAGCTGATTAAGCTAAGATTCCTACCTTTTACAAAAAGCAGAGAGCCGAGCATTGATATCTAATAGCCCTTTGCTAATAAATGAGAAAGAAGCTAATTCACATTAAGCACGTTAAATTAGCTCCATAGTTATGGCAAACCAAACATATTAGTTTTGCTTAGAGTCTCTACAAGGAAAAAACATGATATCTTATTAATTAACTAGATAAATTTTTGTTGCGATCGATACAAAACTAAGAGAAATAAAACTTATGACTGATAAGAAAACTGTTATTTCCCCATCCATTTTATCGGCAGACTTCAGCCGTTTAGGTGCAGAGATTGAAGCCGTAGACAAAGCTGGGGCAGATTGGATTCATATCGATGTTATGGACGGTAGATTTGTTCCTAACATTACTATTGGACCAATGATTGTTAAGGCTGTTCGTCCTCTTACAACCAAGCCTCTCGATGTTCATTTGATGATCGTCGAACCAGAAAAGTATGTCGAAGATTTTGCTAAAGCAGGTGCAGACATTATTTCTGTACATGCAGAACACACTGCTTCTCCTCATTTGCATCGCACTCTCGGTCAAATTCGTGAGTTGGGCAAACAGGCTGGTGTAGTGTTAAATCCTGGTACACCTCTGTCTTTGATCGAACACGTACTGCCTTTATGCGACCTCATTTTGATTATGAGCGTTAATCCTGGGTTTGGCGGTCAAAGCTTTATTGAAGAGATGGTGGGCAAAGTAGCTAGCCTCCGCAAAATGTGCGATGACAAAGGCTTAGATCCTTGGATTGAAGTTGATGGTGGATTGAAACCCAACAACACTTGGCAGGTATTAGAAGCAGGCGCAAACGCAATTGTAGCTGGTTCGGCAGTATTTAAAGCTCCAGATTACGCAGAAGCTATTGAAGGCATTCGTAACAGCAAGCGTCCTCAACCAAAAATGGCTGCAGTTTAAGTTCGGTCGCTGGAGTAAAATCTAGCTGGATTATTACTTTCAATAGACAGCAAGAAAATTAAGAAGATTCATTATTAAGTAATTAGTAATGAGTCTTTTTTTTGTTCGGCAATTTTATGTATCTTATTGCGACATTGCTTTCTTTAAAGGATTTACATTCGATTAATAGCAGTTTGTCCTCCAAAAAGACAACAAGGCAAAGCTGTAGAAGCAACTACTTCGACGATAAAAAAACGAAAACAATTTCTAATTTTAACTTTTAAAGCCAAATAGAAAGTATTTAGCTGCTAAAATTGCGATCGCCTTAAAGTATGCCGACCATATGCAAAGGACCGCTACCGCTTAGTAATTCAACTAAAAGACCAATAAAGCCCAGCATTGCCAAACGACCATTCCAAACCTCGGCAGCAGTAGTCAAACCCCACTGCCACTTTTCTTGAGGATACATTTTCATGTTTTTCTTGGGATGGGTTACATCAGCAAAAGAACAGGGAGTATTATCCAAAGACTCGACAACAATATTCGCTAAAGAGTCGATAAAGCCAGGATAGACATTTAATGCAGGAACACGATGAAAATTCTCCACCCCAGCTTCTTCAGCAACCTCGCGGTACTCAATATCAATTTCTTGTAGGGTTTCAATGTGTTCTGAAACAAAACTGATCGGCACTACCGCTAGGTCTTTGATGCCTTTTTCCCCAAGCTCTCTTAAGGCATCATCAGTATAAGGCTGTAGCCACTCTACTGGCCCAACTTTACTTTGGTATGCCAGGGTGTGGTGATTTGTCCGTCCTAAAGTTTCCATAATCAGACGGGTGCATTCTTCGATCTGCTCTTTATAAGGATCTCCCGCTTCTTCAACATAACTGACGGGAACGCCGTGAGCGCTAAAAAAGATATGAGCTTTATTTGGGTTAGGGAATTTCTCTAGTTCTCGATCGATTAAGTCTGCCATCGATCGCAAATAACCAGGATTTTTGTACCATGAAGGCACGATAGTATAGTCAATCTCTTTTAATTCGGGGTCTTCTGCCCACATTTCTTCGAGAATGCGAAAGCTAGCCCCGCTGGTGCTGATGGAAAACTGTGGATAGAGTGGTAAAACAACTAGCTCTTTAATACCATCACTTTTAATCTGCTCGATCGCTTCTTCGGTAAAGGGATGCCAGTAACGCATACCAATGTAAATTTTGGCATCCTGTCCCATATCTTTTAACTTGGTGGCTAATGCCTCTGCTTGCGCTTCGGTAATCTTTCTTTGGGGAGAACCACCACCGATTTCTAAATAATTGGCTTGAGATGTCTTGTGTCTGAGAGTAGAAATCAACCAGGCTAAAGGCTTCTGAAATGCTTTGACAGGTAATCTGATAATCTCAGGATCGGAAAACAAATTGTATAAAAAGGGACGGACATCTTCGATTTTGTCGGGCCCGCCTAAGTTGAGCAGCAAAACGCCAATACGACCCATAATTCTTATAGCTTAATTTTAATTTTCAATTTTCTTTACTAATTTTAACAATATATCTTTTCTTTAGGATCTGTTGTTCGCAGTATACAGAACTTAACCGATTAAATAGATCTCCCCTGTAGTAGCCGTGCTATTTTCTCAGATCTTGATGTTTAATCCAAATTTCAAAATTTTAAGGTACGATGTCTACCTACAAATCGTTAAGGTTGTTTCCGTCCCAAAGTAATCTGTTGTTTATTTTTATATCATGTCTATGGTTAGCTTGCTACAGCCAAATTTGGTTTTAGGCGGTACGATTTTCGATCTAACTCCCCCCATCATTCAAAAGCACAATATTGCTGGTCTGATTTTGGATGTCGATGAAACTCTCGTACCTTTTAAACAGAAAGAGACAACCCTCGAACTACAGGAGTGGATTGCCGAAATAAGACAGAATACGCCAATTTGGTTGGTGAGCAACAATATCAGTCACAATCGTATTGGTAATATTGCTAATTCGGTCGATCTACCTTTTATTTCTGCTGCTAAGAAGCCTTCTCGTCGCAAATTACGGCAGGCAGCAACAGAAATGGACTTACCCGTAGAACAGGTGGCTATGGTTGGCGATCGCTTATTTACTGATGTTTTGGCAGGCAATCGTTTGGGAATGTTTACTGTCTTAGTCGAGCCGATGGTCGATCCCCTTACAGCAGTTCGTTCTCATCCCATCCGCGATTTTGAAATCTGGCTATCGCGACTGTTGGGAGTATCTTTAGTCTAACTATTAATCTCCGCAATAAAAAGCAACAACTCTTGACGTAGTAAAATATAAAGAAAATATTACGAAATAAAAGAGCAAATAGAATATCTGAGAATATATTTACATCATAAAAGCGAGGTCAGCTTATATAAAGACCTCAAATATAATAAGAAACTAGTTATTGAAAGGTAGCGTGGGATTACGGCGAAAGCTCGTATCTGGCGCTACCTCTGTTTAATTGGCGCTAGATAAAGATTAGTTTGAGGATCGAGATTATAGATAGGTCGAGCGATCGCCAATTAAAATTTGATAATTTTAAGCAGCAAACTACACTTTCAATAGACTTAATAAATAGAGAACGCGCGTATAAATTAAGATGAGCTAGGGGCAATAAACTGATGGCTAGTAGTGGTTATCGTTTTTAAAATTGCTTGGTAGTAAAGTAGAGTAATGCCCTGCCAGCTAAATCTTAGAGCATTTTGCCTGGGCTGTTGCTGATACCAATGTTTGTTTAGTGCCAACTGCAAAGATTCGGCATACAGATCTATGTCTGTTACGTCGCAGGTAATGCCTCCATCTCCAACCAAATAGCGATGAACCCAGTCGTCTGTAGTCACCACGGGTAAGCCACATGCCATTGCCTCAATGTACTTCAGCCCGCAGGGTGCTTGGACAGCAGCAGAGGTAAAAATATTGGCGCTACGATAAACCTGGGGCATTTGAGCATAGGCAAAAGTCCTGATTTGGAATCTTTCTCGACCTAATAGGCGATCGCCAAGAGCCTGGAAATAATTTCGATCTGTTCCCTCTCCGCAGATCAGAAGGCTTGCTTCACGAAGGCGAGCAACGGCTTTGATAGTCAGTTCAACTCTTTGATTACTATGGCGATTAAGATCGGCAATAGCCATAATGCAGGGTTTAGATAGACCCGTATTGATTGTTTTTCCCCCAGGAGAAAATTCGGTCGGATCGATTCCTAGAGGAATTGTTTCAATCAGTTGCTTTGGTGCTATGGTTTTAGCCCGTTCTGCCATAATTGGATTGAGAGTAATTAAGCGATCGGGTTTGAGACTGAGATTACGTTTGAGATTTGATAGGTCATTGTGTTCGGTGAAGAGGATTGGAGTTTGTTTGAGAGAACGAACGCAGCTCGAAACTAGCAAATCGCCGTAGCCATTTTGAGGCATGAGCAGATCGGCGGGATTATTGAGTAGATAAGCGATACAGGGCAAAAAGCTGGTTAGGCTATCGAGAGCCACCTTTGGCTGTTTAAACCAGCGTCTGACTATAGTTGCAGTGAGAGAATCCCAGTTAGAGTTACCGCGATTTAGGGAATTAATTGGACGACTAAACGAACCGCATTCTGCACCGCTTAGAAGCACCACTTCAAAGTAGTTATCGAGACGACGCGCTAAGTCCACTGCAAAAACAGACGAATTACTTTTCCAATCAATCCCAGCTTGGGGATGGATCAAGACAATCTTAGACAATGTTTTATTCCTATCTAGCTAGTATTTAATCTTTTCCCTGCTGTTTGACCTTGCGATTTTTCCAAAAATTGACGCTGTCCTCTTCCTCAAGCATCCAGTTGACTATCTTTTGGCTATGCTCTTTAATGGCATGGATAAAAACTTTTAGGAGATCGCTAGTAACCTGAAATAACTGCTCTAGATGGCGGTAGCGATCGCTTTGTAGGCAGTAGAGGTTAAAAATAATCCACCGCAGTTGGCAAAATTCTACTGAGAAGACAATTAGAGGATCGTGTTCTAAAGCCTGATACCAATAATTGTGAGCGATAGCGGGATCTGGGTTTTTCTGCTGCAGCATATGCTTGGCAAGATACAGGCTGGCATAGCCATAGCTGCGGTGCTTGTGTTTTTCTCGGTCTTCAGGCAACAAGGCGTAGGCTTTTTCGATCGTTATTTGTAAATCCGTTTCGACTTTGAGGCAGCTCCCTCGCCAATTTTCTTGAAGTTGACGGCAATAAACCAGAGGTTCGGCAAGGGCGATGAACTCAGAATGATGACTCAAGCGAATCCACATTTCCCAGTCGGGGGTCATTTGTAATTCGGGGTCAAACAGTCCTACCTTCTCAAAACAACTGCGACGCAACATTACAGAAGCGAAAACTAGCTGGTTATGAGCTAAAATTTCTAAATTCCAGTCACCAATAGAGCTGCATTTCCCTCTATTCGTATCGATCGCTGGTTCGGCGTCAAGCGCTGAGGGATGGCGACTGATTGAAACTGAAGGGGAGTGAATCAGATCGACCTGCGGATAGCGATCGAGACAAAAGATCTGCTTTTGCAGTTTGCTAGGATGCCATAAATCTCCTGGCTCAATTAGGGAAATATACTTGCCTCTAGCTTCAAGAATTCCTTGATTTAGAGTAGTTGCTAAACCCAGGTTGCTTTGTAAAACAAATCTCAGACGACAGTCGGGCGATCGCTTGAACCAGGGATAAATCTGATGATAGTCATCACTAAAAATTATAATCTCAAAATTATCATAGGTCTGTTGAAGAATACTTTCTATAGTTGCGGGTAGATAGCCAATATTTTGATAAGCCGAAACAACGATTGAAACTGTAGGTAATTCTGAAGACATAGTTGCATCAAATATAGAATCGGTAGTGAGATAGCAGTTCTCGCTTAGAGTTAAATAGCAGGTAAAATAAAATCAGGTTTGCATCTTTAAGATCGCTAGTTATCCAGAGTTTGACGGGGTGGTCGCAGTGATATTCGGGTAGTTAGCTGCAGATATAAAAATAAATTCTGGTAGATCACCCTGTCCCAGTTGTGATGAATGGCAATATAAGTCTGGGCTTTCTTTGCCATGTCTGAAAGTAAATTCGGTTTTGTCATGGCATATTCAAGTTGGATTAGTAAAGAGTCAAACTGTCCCGAACGAAAAAGCAAGCCGCGATCGCTGCCTAGTAGTTGACGATGTTCGAAGGTGTCACTGGCAACCACGGGTACTCCTTCCCGCATAGCTTCCAGCATAGCGACAGAAGAAGCAAAATCATTGCCTTCGGCAGGGTTAACAAAGATGTCTGCACTACGGACTAGCTGCTCCAGAAAATTACCGCCAATTTCACCCGTAAAGATAATATTGTCCTGCTCGTTCGCCATCTGCAGCAGTTGAATACTATATTGAAAGGAACGGCTAATGTCTCCTGCTAACACTAGTTTCCAATTGGGAAGCTTTAGTTTTTGAAACGCTTTTATTAATAGATCTAGTCTTTGATTGGGTTCAAACGCACCTAAGTAAAGTAGATAATAATTTCGATCTAAGCCGAAAGCTTGACGATAGCTAAAATGATTATTGTCAGCAATATATCTAGTTGGAGCATTAGCGATATATTGAGAACAGACTCCATACTTGCGAAAAAAATACCCAGATAGCTCTTGGGAAGTGACAATAATCTCATCTGTGTATGTCACTGCCATCTTCTCTAACCAAGGCTGCAACCAGAGAAAAGCTCGATCGTAACCTCTGGGATTGGATAGCTGGTGACAGGTCATGATAATTGATGAATTAGAAAAGACCCGAGCAAACCAAGCAAACCAGGCTGCTGTTGTCCCGTGAATGTGAATCACATCATAGTTACCAAAGGTTGCCCAAATTGTATTAATCGCCGAATTTAATAGTCTCAACCGTTTACCTGGAAAAGAAGGCAGTGCAATTATCTTCATTTTTTGATAGATAAAAGTCGAAAACCAGGACTGATGATGATAGCGGGGCTGTACGTAGAGATCTACCTGATGTCCACGGGCGACAATTTGGGGATATAGTTCTTGGCAATAGCGTTCGATTCCTCCATATTTTGCAGGAATACCCTTTGCTCCAATAACGGCAATTTTCATTGATTATTATTTGGTAATGGTTAGAGCTTATTTTGGCGAAACTGTGAATTAATGTTTTAGTTTTGGCAGCATAAAATTAGCCCAGTCGAGGCAATTGGATTCAACTCTATGTAAGTTTTTGTCAGATGAGGTCTTGCTGATTTTCCAACTCAACAAAGGCTAAATACTGCGGTCTAGTAGCTGGAATTACATGGTGCTTTTTCCTTGCCTATATTTAGAGAAAATTTAGTATTAGCCACATATCTAATAATTTAATAGTTGAAGATTAGATGAAAACTCTTGCCTTATTTATTGATACTTATAAAGCTTTTCTGTCAGATATGTTTTTTTCGTTGCTTCTCGCCGTGTCAATTTTGCTACTGGCACACCGATTTAAAAAACGCTTTGCTCGGTAAGATGAAAATTAGCTTAAAAAGTAAACAGACAGACATATGATTAAGTAATAATATTTTTCTAAGTCCTCTTTGCTAACTGTTATAGGCATTTTGGGTTTTTGCTTTTCTGGGTGACTCATAAGCGATCGCTTTTTGTTTTTACTAATCTCAGTATTTTCTTGTAAGTAAATCTACTGAGGTCATTTTCAAGCATAATCATAATCGCTCAAAATAGAATTGGCAACGATCGTAAGCAGTAAAAACGTTTATTTTCACTCGGTATATTTACGTATCCCAAACCTCAACTGGATTTGAGTCAAAAAACATTTTCTAGCTCTAGCAAACAATTAACAAAAGATAAAATACGTTCTAGAAAACAAAAATAATGCTCTAGGCAAGAGTGCGAAATAATTTAAAAAAGCTTGAGTCTATAAATCAGAGCAAATAGCCGATATTGTCTTTACAATATTGATGAATAAGGGTAAATATTTAAGGCTTTGCTTTCTATAATTTAAATGATGAGAATGACATGGATCTATCCTTCATCAATCAATAGCCAAATTTTAAAAATACAGGAGATTAAATTAAAGACTAGACAAAGAATAAGCTTTTGCCCCTTACCCGATCGGAAAAATCAATAGGGTAATTTATCCTCAGCCGATCTACATTCTTCTCAGAAAAATTAGTCAGGAAGACAAAACGAGATATTTTTGCCTTACAGTCAAGAATCATTAATTCTTCTGGGGCTTTTAGTCCAAGTCGCTAAATTCTGAGCTAGCATCACATACGATTTTACCCTTGAAAACTGGCAACAGTAATGCACCCTAATTTATTTGGGTGTAGCAATATCAAATAATTAGAGCTAGATGAAACAAGCTATTTATCGTATCCTCGATGCAAATCTCGATCGCGCCAGAGAAGGTTTGAGAATAATTGAAGAATGGTGTCGTTTAGGATTGAACAATCAGCCATTGGCAGAAGAATGTAAGCAAATTCGCCAAGAACTTGCCCAGTGGCATAGTTGGGAATTACGTCAGGCGAGAGACACCCCTGGAGATGTCGGCACAGATTTATCCCATCCTCAAGAAGAAGTAAGAGACAGCATCAATCAGCTACTTCAGGCAAACCTATGTCGCGCTCAGGAAGCCTTGAGGGTATTAGAAGAGTATAGTAAGCTCTATGAGCCAAAAATGGCAGCAGCCTGCAAACAGCTACGCTATCGTGTCTACACCATTGAAAGCAATCTGTTCAACAGCTACCGACTTCAGCAGCTACAGGGTGCAGCCTTATACCTAGTAACCTCTCCCGAACCAGAAATTTTAAAAACGGTAGAAGCAGCCCTAAAAGGTGGTTTGACCCTAGTACAGTATCGCGATAAAAACGGTAACGATAGCGATCGCTTAGAAAAAGCGCACCAGCTATGCCAGCTATGCCATCGGTATAATGCCCTCTTTATTATTAACGATCGAGTAGATATCGCTCTAGCGGTAGAGGCGGATGGCGTACATTTAGGACAGCATGATGCACCAGTGGCTTTTGCTCGCGAAATACTAGGCAATCACAAAATTGTCGGACGTTCGACTACCAACAAGCAGGAACTAAATAAAGCGATCGCCGAACGCGCCGATTATGTAGGGGTAGGACCTTTCTATGAGACTCCCACCAAACCTGGTAAGGCAGCTCTAACCAAAGAATATATTGATTACGTCAAGGCACAATGCCCCGTTCCCTGGTTTGCGATCGGCGGAATCGACCTGACTAATCTTGATGCAGTTCTAACCGTAGGCGCACAGAGAGTAGCAGTAGTTCGCGCTATTATGCAAGCAGAGCAACCAACTCAAGTAACTCGCCAATTTTTGGCTCAGTTAATCAGACGGTAATTACTCCAGTTATCAGCTAGATCTATGGTCAATACAACTAATACAATAACAGTACAGGTTAACGGAGAAGCCCAAACCTGCATGACTCAGACTCTCTTGCCAGACTTACTTTCTCAGCTCGAACTAAATCCTCGTTTGATTGCCGTAGAATACAACGGGGAAATTTTACACCGCCAATATTGGCAAGAGACACATATGCAGTCGGGCGATCGCTTAGAAATTGTCACTATTGTTGGTGGCGGGTAGTCGCAGTGGAATTAACGATCGAGAATTTTGGTTAATAGATCTTCGGTAGTAGGTCTTCGGTAGTAAGTAGTAGGTAAAAAAAATTTTAAACATGATGATTAAAAGAAAAATGAAAATGATTTTTAACAGAAAATTCTGGCTCAAACCAGTATTGGCACTTCTCTTAGTTAGTGTTCTCGTTTTTGGTAACGCTGGTGACGCAATGGCTGCTCGTACGGGTGGCAGAATTGGTGGTGGTTCTTTCCGCGCTCCTTCTCGCAGCTATTCTACTCCTCGTAGTGGTGGCTACCGTGGCGGTTATGGCGGTGGATATAGATCTCCTGGCTATGGCTATGGCGGTGGCTTTGGCTTCCCCTTCCTACTACCCTTCATCGGCGGTGGCGGTGGCGGTTTGTTTTCGATTCTCATCTTTTTTGCGATCGCCAGCTTTATCGTCCGTAGTTTTCAAAGTGCGGGAGTTGGCACACAAGAGGGCGGTTATGGCAGCAGCTCTAAAGTTTCCGTCGCCGAAGTCAAGCTAGGCTTACTAGTTAATGCCCGCGAATTACAGCCCGAACTAAATCGTTTGGCTCTAACTGCCGATACTTCTACCGCGACTGGTAGAGCTACGGTTTTACAAGAGGCAACTCTAGCTTTATTACGCCATCCAGAATATTGGGTTTACGGTGCAACAAACTCGGAAAAAGCCAGTTTAGAAGCAGCAGAAGCCAAATTTAATCAGTTTTCACTCACCGAACGCAGCAAGTTTACCGACGAAACCTTGAGCAACGTCAATAATGTCATTGAAGATGACTCTCAGAAAGCTTTAGGAGGCGAAACTAAAGAAGGTGCGCTTCAGCTAAGAGAAGGAGATTCGGGAGAATATATCGTGGCAACGGTAATCGTTGGTGCGACGGGTAATCTCGACCTGCCGAAAATCAACGGTACGGACGATATGCGTCAGGCTCTCCAGCAGATTGGCAGCTTGGGTAGCGATCGCCTACTAGCCGTAGAAATCCTCTGGACACCTCAAGCAGATGGCGACACTCTCACCTCTGAAGATATCTTGGCATACTACCCTAACCTCAAGTTGGTTTAACTTTCCAACCGGGTTAACGAACAAATGGCTTCATTAATACTGTCACTAGGGGATCCTAATCCCCTTTTTTCATCGCTAGTCAATACTTCAAACTGCCCATAGTTGAGAAAAAATCTGCAAAAAAGGTTAAGAAATCTGGTACATTTGAGTATAGATAAATATGGTTTTGCATTAATAAACCTTTTAAATAAATTAATAGCTGTCAGGGAGACTGAGTTATGGATTTGCGTGTAATTATAGTAGTAGCACCTTTAGCGATCGCTGCTAGCTGGGCAATATTTAATATTGGTAGTGCTGCGTTGGCACAGGTACAAAAATACTTCGACAAAGACTAATTTAATCAAAATTAGAGTAATAGGAATATTTCGCCGACTAAACTTCACCTTTGTCTTAGTCGGCTTTTTGATGCGAAAATTCTTAACCCATAACCTATGAACTTCCCACGGCATTAAACGTATTTACGTCTACGCCAGATAACATTTTCTAATCTTTTAAAAGCATTGCCATTTCGAGACGAGAGGTAACTGCTAATTTCCGAAACATTTGCTTTAAATTCTTTTTGACTGTATTCGGACTTATCCATAGTTCCCTAGCAATTTCATTATTAGTCAATCCTTGTGAAACAAAATAAGCAATCTGCATCTCTCGTGGAGTTAATAATTTGGGGTAAGGATTTACTTTTAATTCTGGCGCAGATCGTAAGCATCGCTAGAAACTAACTCATCATCTGCGTCAAACAAATAAATTCCCCAACGCTGCACCTCAAAGATATCCGCAAAGTTACCCATCAGCCTAAATCTTAATTCGGCTTCAGTTTTGGCGGTTGTCATCAAATTAAATAGAAAATGCAGATTCATCTTGGAACTTGAAAAGTTTACCCACATGGGTACTATACAGGTAAATATTTGCTGTTTATTATCGTTTCAGATTTAAATAACACGCGATTATGAATAAACAGATTAATATTGGTTTTTTGGTTTATCCAGACGTTATCCAACTTGATGTCACGGGTGCTTATCAAGTTCTGTCTTTTCCACCTAATGCAACTATTCATCTAATTTGGAAAACCCTAGAGCCGATTGCTAGTAGTGAAGGATTGATAATTGCACCGACAAAAACCTTCGATCGCTGTTCCACTTTAGACGTAATTTGCGTTCCTGGCGGGGGAATGGAACAGGTTGAAGTGATGCAGGATAGAACAGTTTTAGACTTCCTTCAACGGACTAGCGAAAAGGCTCAGTATATAACTAGCGTCTGCACTGGTTCGCTTATTTTGGCTAAGGCGGGTTTATTACGAGGCTATCGAGCTACCTGTCATTGGACATTCCTAGAACACTTAGCAGCTCTAGAAGTAGAGGTAATTCCTCAAAGAGTAGTTATCGATCGCGATCGCATTACGGGAGCAGGCGTTACTTCAGGAATCGATCTTGGTTTAACCTTAGTCAGCAGAATTTGGGGCGAGGATATGGCAAAGATGGCTCAACTGATGATGGAATACGATCCTCAACCGCCATTTGATGCGGGTACTCCTGAAACAGCAGGGAAACCTTTAACAGAAGCCTTTACAAAATTAGGTAGTTCAATAATTGCAGCTTTTTGGACTGGAGTCTGAAGCAATAATGTTAATTAGCAAAGTTAGCATAAAAAAATAAGAGCCAAGCACACTGCTCAACTCTTATTCTTTATTAGTACCCCCAAGGGAAGTCGAATCCCTGTCGCCTCCGTGAAAGGGAGGTGTCCTAGGCCACTAGACGATGGGGGCTTAGGTTTGCTGTTTGTTTCTGTGTTAACCGCAACGTTTCTAAATATATCGAATATTTTTAGCTGTGTCAACATTTTTTGAAAAAAAACTTTTAAAAAGACAAAAATTTTAGCTACAATCCGTGACGCATTTGGCGCAATCGCTCTTGAGCAGAGGGATCTAATGCGTTCAATAAAAAACGACCAGGAGTTTTAATCTTGGTCTGTTTTTTGGTTCTACTTTTCGTCTTTTGAACTGCCAGCCCCACCTCTCTTTCCAACATTGGTGCGGAAAGCCATTCTGCTCCGTAGCCAACTACCGTTAACTGCTGTGCGCGGTCGCTAGTTGCCACAATCAAACGAGTTGATTCCTGCTGGTATTTTTTACGTTGAAAAGTAGCGCAGAATTTTTCAATATAAGTATCGGCAGTTTCGGCAAAGGCAGTGTAATGCACCGATAAAGCAGCAGTATGAGTCTCTGTGCTGCGAGGCGTGTCCTGATAATGAGCATCAAACACAACTTTGGTACGGTATGCCACAGAAGCAGAGTAATTGATCAGACATTCAACTAACTCATAACGGGCTGCTTCTAAGCCGTGGCGATCGCGACTTTTTTTTAAGTCCGACCAGTCGCCGATGATGTTATAACCATCGACGAGCAGAATTGCCTGGTAGGAAGGGGAAGACATTACAATGGGAAGTCCTGATTAGAATTAGGTAAAGAATTAATTCCATTCTAAGCAAATTTGTTAACAAAAAGTTAAATATAGCTGAAAATTAATCAACTAATGACTTCTTGCTATTAACTCAGCTTTGAGAGATTGTGGTTCTCCTTGGGCAATGACTTTTCCTCCATCTAGTAGAAATGCTCCATCGCAGTAGTCTAATTCCTCCAGGCGATGAGTTACCCAAAGAGCAGTTAAACCGCGTTTTTTGACCAGATTTCTTACCTGAGCTACTAACTCTAGCTGAGTATCGGGATCTAGCAAGGCAGTCGGTTCGTCAAATAAGATCGCTTCACAGTTACGGGCAATTGCCCCTGCGATCGCAATCCTTTGCTTTTGACCCCCACTCAAAGCATGAATTGGTCTTCTTTCTAGCTCTAAAAGGTTTACTGCGTCTAAGGATTCTCTAACTCTTTGCTTAGTCTCTACCTGAGTTAAGTTCTCACTGACTAAACCAAAGGCTATATCTGCCCCCACTGTCGGCATAACTAGCTGATGATCGGGATTTTGAAAGACAAATCCTGTCTTATGTGGCATCACAATCGAACCAGAATCAGGGATTAATAGTCCTGCCAACAAACGCAGTAAAGTTGATTTTCCGCTACCGTTGTTCCCCAGCAGCATCCAGAATTCTCCAGAAGGCACCTGAAGGGAACAATCTTGAAGAACATTAGCTTCTGCCGACCAGCCGAAACTGATATTGTCTACCCGAATAACTGGTATTTTGTCAGACTCAATCTCGGTAGTGAAAGTCATTACTGATTGACGGCAGCAAAAAATCCAGGAACTCGACCTTCAGCCATGCCACCAGACTTCTTGTTGATACTGATCGCACTAATTAAGTTTCCCTTAACTGCCACCTTCTTCTCTTCATCCTTGTCGCAGGTAAGTTCGATTAAATCTGCACTGCCTGACTGCATAGCTGACTTAATCTGCTGATAAAGGCTTTCTGCTCCTTCTGCTTCTTTGCGCTGTACTTGGATCGGTAGGGGAATGTCTTGTAAAACGATATCTACGGTGAACATAATCTTTATTTCTCAGTAATGGCAACTAGTTTGATTATCTTCCAGATTCTCGCAAATTCCCATCTTCATTTGGGTCTAGTTTGCCCCAATCTTTATTTTTTCTTTGCTTTTGCCCTAGATATTTTAGGCTTTTTATTTTATTATGTGTAATATAAGTAAAGAAAAGTTAACTTTTCTCACAATTGTCTCGATTTACATTCGTGTCGAGTCATTAAAATTGTAATAATTCCAACGATTCTGATAAATTTTCTCGGAGATCTATTTACATGACAATAGCAGTAGGACGCGCGCCAGCTAAGCGCGGTATCTTTGATGCCGTAGATGACTGGTTAAAACGCGATCGCTTTGTATTCGTAGGCTGGTCTGGTATCTTGCTATTCCCCTGTGCCTACA
>Ga0209831_1000710_pt1 | contig 31994 bp, 24 predicted proteins | sample Maine_Asex4_meta_FD_187451 | JGI IMG/M metagenome (GOLD analysis project Ga0209831, IMG submission 187451) | Marine algal microbial communities from Maine, USA - Maine_Asex4_metaG (SPAdes) (version 2) | ecosystem: Host-associated > Algae > Red algae > Unclassified | place: Maine, USA | collected... | reverse complement strand
CAATTCAGATTGGAGATAGCTATACTTCTATGTGTCCAAGTTATACATTGGTTGCTGACAATTTATTTGACGAATGTAATGGCGAGGTTGAAGTCATCTCTAGTAAGACCAACTTTAATGAATTCAGAAATAATGTATTCTACAAAAGTGAAGGCTCGTTAGTAACGAGGCATGGAAACTATTGCACAGTAGATGGTAATTACTTTATTGGAGACGAGACAAGCAGTAATGTAGGCGGTATCAGACTTATAGGCACTGGACATACAGTGACTAACAATTATTTCTATAACCTTAGAGGCCAAGACTTTAGAGGTCCGCTGGCTGTCATGAACGGAATTCCAAAGTCACCGCTCAATAGATACATCCAGGTGACAGATGTTGTCATTGCGTATAACTCTTGGATAGATTGTGTAGAACCGCTGCAGTTCGGTGTAGGGTCTAACGTGAGTATGAAAGACGTACTACCAGCATCCGAAATTAGATCAGCAAGACCAATACGTACAGTATGTGCTAATAACCTTGTGTATAACACTACTGGTGACAAAAAACCAATTGTCGCTTTTGATAAGTTAGATGGGATACTTTTCAAGAATAATATTACCAATAATCAGGGTGTAGATTTTGAGCAAATAGACGGTTTTAAAACAGCCTCATTCGAACTAAAAGAAATCGCGGATTACATCTGGGCGCCAACAGCTGGATTCCCTGATGAAGAAGTCTACACAGGATATGGATTTGATGCATTTAACAAAGACTTGTTTGGAGCTTCTAGAGATGAAAATAATTCTGTCGGAGCATTAACTGGTTATCCTACAGCTGCACCTCCCATTCTCGACAGATCGAAATATGGAACCAACTGGTATAATACAGATAGAGAAAAGAGAAAACCAACGACTCATACAGTCAATGATAATAAGACTCTCTCAGATGCAATTAGTCAAGCAGATAATGGAGATATTATTATGATTGATGGAGGGCAATATGATATTTCTTCCCCACTTAAAATCAATAAGACCCTGACCATACAGGCTGCATCAGATGATAAGGTCGAACTTAATTATTCAGGCCCTGCTAACACACCGATTTTTGAGATGAATCCTAATGGAAAACTTTCAATAAATGGATTAACCATTAGAGGTACTAATAACCATCATGCATTCTCAAGTCTGAAGGAAAACATGTCTAGCCTTTACAACCTAACAGTTGACAATTGTACTATCGAGAACTTTGACTATGTCCTTAAAGCTTATAAGTATTCATTTTCAGAACATATTGTTTTGAAAAATTCCACCTTTAGAAACTGTCAAAATGGAATAGAATTATCTGAAGAGATAGAAGACAAAGGAGAATATAATGCTGAGAATATTACTGTCGACAACTGTACTTTTGAAGGTATAGCATCTAATGTAATCGATTACTACAGAGGCGGTTATGACGAATCTACAGTCGGTGGTACCCTAAGCGTTACTAATAGTACTTTTAGAAACTGTGGAGCAAAAGAGAAAAGCGGAATTTTAATCAATACTTATGGAATCATAAATGTTGACATCTCAGATAATACATTTAAGAACAACAGAGTCCAACAAGTGGCACAACTCTGGGGAGCTAAGAATAATAGCCACTCCAACAATGTAATTACTAACTCAGGTGAAATAGTTGTAGAAGAAAATTTAAAACTGAAAACGTTCTATTGATACAATAAGCTGAAGTCATTCCATGAATTGATGATATAATATTTACCAATTACACATTGTACCATCTTCTAACCTATAACTACTGACAGGAAGGTAAGATTTATTTGTACAGATACTTAGCCGCTTCTTGCTCGTATAAGTTAATACCGAGTCCAGAGGCATCTGATACAATAATCTATCGTCCAGTCTATCATCGAAATCAAAAAAAGAGTTCACTTCAGGAGTCGTAAACCCGATAATTTCTTGTACACCACAGTTAGGAACTCACAAGTCGAAATGTACGTGAACGACAAAAGATACAGGATGAAATCAGGAGCTCCATGAGCTGCTATTATTAAATTATACTATCCTGCAGAATCAACCCTGCTTCTGATCGGCATAATCTTAGGTTTCAGTGATTTTCAATCAGAATCTTCATATGATATTGTATTAGAAAGTCTAATTGGAATTAATAATTAATACCATTTAAACATTAGAATGTCGGAAATATTATAATAGAATTAGCCAATCTCTGCGTTAAAAATACTCGCCATAGCTATCACTATGTCTGCGTTTTTTGCCTTAATCTTAACAAATTCTATTCTATAATCTTAACCGACATCTTAAAATTTAAATGGTATATATCCCTATCGTAGAAAAGTGATTTTCAATTAGACTATATTTTAATAGGCTTATATTCTATTTATCGATCTTATTCAAGTACAAATATTAGGTTGAGTGTTTATTTCCCCTTAATTATTTGGTAATATATTCAGAATGTGTAAATTTGGTCAACCAATAAATGGTCAACCAATTTCACATCTGAGCAAATGTTAGAGAATCTAAGTAAAATAGAGCTAAGAAATCCTGTCGATTTAATTATATCGCAGATCAGAGATTTAATCAGTTCTGGATCTATCAAGCCAGGAGAAAAACTACCTCCAGAAAGAAAACTTGCAGAACATTTAGGTGTCAGTCGTAATCAAGTTAGAGAAGCTATTACCAAGCTACAATTCTATGGCATCGTCAAGGTGCAACCTCAGAGTGGTACCGTAGTCACAGGTATCGGTATTACAGCCTTACAAGGATTAATTACAGACATATTAAGAGTAGAAAAATCGGACCTAAAATCTCTCGTCGATACCAGAATCTTATTAGAAAAAGAAGCAGCACGTCTTGCAGCACTTAATAGAAATAGAGATGATTTAGTACAATTAAACATTGCATTAAATGACTATGAGAAAAAACTATTAGAAACTGGTCAAGCCGTAGAAGAGGATCTTCTATTTCACATAAAAATTGCGGAAGCAGGCAAGAATAATGTGCTAAAATCATTAATGCTGATCATAACACCCGATATCGTAAAAAACTTTATTGATTATAAAGTTTGTGATGAAAACAATAACAAACAAACACTAATAGAACACAAAAAAATCATGGAAATGATTATAAATCAAAATCCAGAAGGCGCATTTAAAGCAATGGATGATCACCTGAAGGACATAAAAAATTTTAGTAAAAATTTCTAAAGTATAAACTCTGAGGAAGTAAGATTCCTCAACATTCTTATCACAATTAATGAAAAAAATCTATCTAACTTATGTATTTAAAAACTAAATTACTATTGCTGGTGACACTGTTATGCAGTGCATCATTATACGGACAGAACATTGTCTCAGGAACGGTCACTGATGCAGATAACATATCTATCATCGGAGTCAATGTACTTGTCGAAGGCACGACGAGAGGAACGATCACAGATGTCGATGGATCCTACTCATTAGAGGCTAACCCAGGAGAGGTGCTCCAGTTTTCTTACCTCGGATATGCGCCAAAATCTATAACTGTTACAGATCAGAAAACTGTAGATGTCAGTCTAGGATTAGGAAACAACCAATTGGATGACGTAGTTATCGTCGGGTATGGAACACGTAAGAAATCACACAATACAGGAGCCATTGCTCAGATAGGCGGTCGTGACATAGCAGCTATACAGGCATCTCGTGTAGACGAGGCCCTTGGAGGGAAGCTATCCGGTGTTTTGATTCAGAATCAAGATGGAGCACCTGGTGCAGATCCAAAGATTCAAATCAGAGCAGCTTCTTCTATATCAGGAGATTCTAATCCACTAATTGTTGTGGATGGTTATCCTATTTCAGGAAGCTTAGCTACCGTCAATCCAAATGACATACAAAGCCTGGAAGTATTAAAAGATGCTGCTTCTGCTGCCATCTATGGTTCCAGAGGAGCTAATGGTGTTATACTTGTCACAACTAAGCAAGGTAGAACTGGCAAGGCAAGCTTCAGCTACAACGGTTACGTGAGTACTTCTAGTAGGTACGTCGGCGATGTAGAACAACTTAAGACTGCGGGAGAATGGGCAGATATCTTAGAGGCAGGCATAGCAGACGGTACCTACGATGTATCTGAAGTAGATCCTGCATTAGTAGATTACAGAATTAATGCATTTAGAAATTCGCCAGGTGTTGTTGCTGCTGAAGATTGGTTATTCAGAAGTGGTAATAGTATGAATCATAACTTCAGTATGAGTGGTGGATCAGATGACGTAGATTATTACGCTTCAGTAGGTTACCAAGACACTAAAGGTGTTGTACAAACTCAAGCTTTTGAAAGATATAATGCTCGACTAAATGTCAATGCTAAATTAGGCGAGAAATTCAAAACTGGATTAAACTTCAATGGATTTATAGGTGACAGAGATATTGTAGGTCATGACATGAGAGATCTATTGAGAGCATATAGTGTACACCCTATCTACCACACAGAGGAATCTATTGCATTCGTACAAGACTTAGATCAGAAAGCTCAAGCTTTAGGATTAGCGGATTTTGACTCTGGTTTTAGAGGAGGAGATGCACCCTGGAATAATAGCATCTACACCTTAGAGCCTGGTATGACAGCACAAGACTGGCACTATGGTAGATCAGGTAATGGTATCGGAGGATCTGGAGATGCTGGCCCTGCGACAAAATTAGATAATACTGACAGATTCCAAAAGACCTTCTTCGGTAATGTCAGTACCTACTTACAATATTCTATCATCGAAGGCTTAGATGTAAAAACTGTTTTAGGTGGTGATATAAGAGATACAAGAGATTTCTTCTGGAGAGGACTTGAGTTCGATTCTAGAGCAAGATCTACACAAACTAGATTAGATAGAACAGACACCAAGAGAACTTCAGTGTTAAGTGAGACTACATTAAACTATTCTAAAGTATTAGGCAAAAGTGATATCGGCGCTGTATTAGGTGTTGAGTTTCAGAATTTCTATATCAACGCAATCGATTTAGATGCTACCAATGTACCATTTGGCCAGCCATTAAATTATGCCCTATTACAGCCTGAAGACATCGCTGTATCTGAGAGAGATGAGACTGTATCAAGGAGAAGTGTATTTGGTAGAATTAATTATGCGTATGACAATCGTTACTTAGCGTCAATATCTGCAAGAAGAGATGGTGACTCTAGATTCGGTGCTAACAATAAATATGAAATTTTCCCTGCAGTTTCTTTAGGATGGAATGTGCATAACGAAGCGTTCTATAACTCAGAATTCTTAAGCGATATAAAACTAAGAGCTAGTTACGGATCATTAGGAACCACTTCTTTCTTAGGTTCTTACAGCTCATTAAGTCTTCTAAATCCTCAAGCGACAACCTTCGGAACTGGATTCCTAATCCCGTCTGACGTAGCCAATCCAGACTTAACATGGCAAACCAATACTGAGACCAATGTGGGTGTCAATTTAGGTTTCTTAGGAAGCAGATTTACATTAGGTGCAGATTACTACATATCCAACATAGAAGATATCCTTATTAACCAAAGTGTGTCTGAAGTTCTAGGCACGACATCTATTATACTTAACTCCGGAGACGTTAAGAGTTCTGGTATTGAGTTAGAATTAGGTGGAGTTATGGTTAATAATGGTAAGCTCCGTTGGAATCTTGGTGCTAACTTTTCTACAGTTACTACAGAAATTACTGACCTAGGTAATCTTGATGAATTACCAAGATCTGATTATGGACAGTCAGGAAGAAATCCCGTATGGAGAAATTATGTAGGTGGAGAAATAGGTGAAATGTGGGGAATCGAAACTCAAGGACGAGTAGAAACTGAATACATAGAAGATCCTACTCGTTCGATAGGGATCAATAGTTCAGCATTCTATCTTGTAGATCAACAGTCCGAAGGTGAGGAAGGATTTGGTGTTATCGATAGAACTAAAACAGTAGAGGAAGGTGGAGATTTAGTGAAGATAGGTCAGAATACACCTGACTTTTACTGGGGATTAAATAGTAATTTGACATTTATGGATTTTGACTTCTCACTACAATTCCAAGGAGCTCAAGGCGGTGAAGTTTGGAATGTAGATCCTATCTATTGGCAATCACAATTCGGACCTAGAGTAAGAGATAGCTTTGATGCTGATGGTGATGGAAGAGCTGATCATAATGGATTATTCTACGACCAGCCAAGGAATCAGTTAGATGCACAAATACAAGATGCATCATACATAGCATTAAGAAACCTAACAATAGGTTATACGCTTAGTCCTGATATAGTCGGTAAGGCAGGATTTGGATCTGTAAGAATATATGGTGCTGCTACTAACTTACTATACCTGATGGGATCTAATTACACATCACTTAATCCTGAAGGTGTGGAGACTACTAATGGAGGATACTTAGGACCTACCACTTATGGACTGCAGGTAGGTGCAAGCCCAATAGTAAAAAGTTTAACTTTTGGTCTTAATGTTAATTTTTAATAGAAAATGAAAGCAATGACAGAGATGCATCAGAAACTCATTCTTAAATTTAATTAAGTCGAGAATCTTCATTTCTACTCATTTTAAAAATATAATAAATATAAAAAGTATGAAAAATTTATACATAATCTTAGTCGCATTTCTGTTAGTAACAGCGTGCAACAATGACTTAGATCAATTTCCACCTAACATTGCCAGTTCGGATTCTTTGACAGATTTTGACGGCGTGCTTAATGCTGCTTATTTCTATAATCGTGCATCAGTCACCCCGATGGCAGTAATGGGAGACTTCAGAGCTGACAATGCTCTAATGTTAGAAGAACCATACACAGAATTCGACGTGTATGGCCCTAATTTAAAAGATATGGAAGAGCAGTTCTTCGGCCCTTTCTACACAGTACTATATAAGTCTATTCTAAGTTGCAATACTGTAATTGAAAACTCCACGAATACTACTGAAATAGGTGAAGCTAAGTTCTTAAGAGCATTAGCATACTTTAAGTTAGTACGTGTATTCGGTGATGTTACTGTTAATTTAGAATCGAAGCCAAGTACAACTGATGATTCTATTCTAGAAAGACAGCCAGCGATTGATGTATACAATTCCGTTATTATACCAGACTTCCAAGATGCAATAGCAGCATTAAGTAATGACCTATCTGATGGTAGAGCATCTAAGCTTGCAGCACAAGGAATGTTAGGAAAGGTGTATATGCAATTAGGAGATTTTAGCAGTGCTCAGACACAACTGAAGGCTGTAATAGATGGCGCAGCTGGAGCAGGAGTTAGCTTACAGTCAGATTTTTCTTCAATATTTGGTGTAGACAATGACTTAAATTCTGAAATTATTTTTGCTACACAAATATCAAGTTCTATATCAGACGATTATGGCTTCTCTGAATTCTGGTCATGGTATGGAGGGCTTGATACGAAATCTCTGAGACCCTTAGACCCAGATCTGATTGCGGCATTTGATGCTGTGGCTGGAGATGTTGCTGATCCTGCTGTAGGAGACTTGAGAAGAGCTGTTACCATAGATACGGCACTATTAGCTTCGCCTAAATTTCCACAGACAGGAGGAGATGATCATGACTGGATAGATCTTAGATTAGCAGACGTCATCTTAATGTATGCAGAAGCTCTTAACGAAACTGGTTCTCCGGCAGCAATGGTTCTTTCTCTTTTAGATGATATTAGAACTAGAGCAGGACTAAATGTTTTGGATGCTAATACTATTAATACTCAAGCCGCGGTTAGACAAGCAATCGCTGATGAGAGAAGACTTGAATTGGCATTTGAAGGTCATAGATGGTTTGATTTAGTTAGGACAGGAACTGTAGATGCAGAAATGGGACAGACGATTAACAGTCAATACTACATTTTTCCAATACCAGAATCAGAGGTATTAGCATTTGATATAATTACTCAGAATCCTGGTTATTAACTATAGAATTGTAGCTAAATTTTTTAGTAATTGGGTTACTATTCCACAAACCGTAATTAGTAAACTCAATAATTTTATACGAGGTTAATGAAATTGATTAAAATAGTTTTTTCATAGTATCATCAGAGGCAAAAGCGCCTCTGGTGATTTTTATAAATAAACTATTGACCCAATCATATTCAGGTAACAAAGCTCTCTCGATATATACTTACAGCTCTAATTATTAGGACTCAATATTCCGACTCGCAATCAATCTTCTCAAAGAAGAAATTACAACATTGTATCTATTGATGCAAATAAGATTGATGTGACTATTTGATACCGACTTTGATATCACTAATGACTTTTGACTTTAGCCGAGATAAGTGTAGGCTAATATAAATCCCATCTACGTATACACCGACGAATAATAAGATAGCTAATTATAATAAGGTTAATAATATGGAGTATCTACGAATGAGAATGAACAAAAAAAAATGAAATATGAAATCTAAATTTCATTATAATATTTTAATTGCATGTTGCTTAATCATGGTAAGCTGTAACAATGATACAGATACACCACCTATAGTAGATGAGATGGAAGAAGATCCTACCATAGATATGGAGGAGAATGATACAACAATCGTGGCAATGCCTATTATTGATTTATCACATTGGAAAGTAACGTTGCCTATCGGCAATCCTACAGAAGTAGAACCACCTGAAATCCTGGATTACGCTAGCAACCCTATATTGCAGCCATATATGTATGATGACACTACAGATATGTCTCTTGTATTCTATACCACTCCTAACGCTACCACAACTAATTCTTCTTACAGTCGGACTGAACTGAGAGAACAGATGGTTCCTGGAAGCAATAGCACTAATTGGACGTTTTCCCAAGGTGGTCGACTTCGAGGAGAATTAGCATTAGATGAAATATCTACAAAAAGCAACGGAGATTTCGACAGGACTATGGTCATGCAGATTCATGGTAGATTGACTAATGATCAGAGAGATCTGATAGGAGAAAATGATAACAATGCTCCCCCAATGTTAAAAGTATACTGGAATGACAATCGAGTTCGAGTCTTAAGAAAGATTCTTAAAGATGTCGATACGCCATATCCGGATATTCTTAAAACTGATGCTTGGACAGATGAAGGATTTTGGTTTGATGAGCATGTCAACAATGATAAATTCACGATAGAAATTATTGCCGATGCCACCTCTATGAAGGTTATTCTTAATGATAATGAAGAATTAGTATTCGATGATATCCATATAGAGAAATGGAGCGTTTTCGAAAACTATTTTAAAGCAGGAAATTATCTACAAACATCAGATATAGACGCTTATAGCACCGTTAAATTTTATTCATTAGAAGTATCGCATTAATGTGAAATGAAGTCTCGATTAAGTTTTTACATGATTTGTTTTAATTCTACAATTTTTAAATTCGAACATTAAAATTTCTTCTTATGAGGAAAATTATACATCAATGAACTAAGGTGAAGCATCTAACTCAAATATTATTGCTATGTACTATGATTAGTTATGGGTGTTGTGCTCAGAATCATCCGAGTCTAACTATGACAATTGATGGTGTGAAGAACATAAGAAATTCTCTTGGTACAGTAGATTTATTTGACAAGGCAGTCAGTGAAAAAATGGCCATAGTAGATGCTGAAATTGAGTTAGGCATCTTAGTTCCGATACCTAAAGACATGGCTGGGGGTTATACTCACGAAAGACATAAGAGAAACTTCTTCATTCTACAAGACGCAGGTAATCTATATCAGATTACTGGTGATGTAAAATATGCTCAATATATTAAGGACTACCTCATAGCCTATGCTAAGATGTACCCTACTCTCCCCTTGCACCCTACGAATAAATCTTATGCCACAGGAAAGATATTTTGGCAATGCCTTAATGATGCTAACTGGCTTGTATACGTAAGCCAAGCTTATGACTGCATATATGATTGGCTATCGCAAGAAGATCGAGATTACCTGGAAAGAGATTTATTCAAACCATTTGCAAATTTTTTATCCATAGAAAATCCCCAATTCTTTAACCGTATACACAATCACAGCACATGGGCTAATGCGGCTGTGGGTATGATAGGTATCGTTATGAGAGATCAAGAATTAATTGATAGATCTCTATATGGATTACCAATCAAAGAAGACAACGATTTAGCAAAAGATAATGACGGTGGATTTATCTATGAAAAAGGAATGTCCAAAGCTGGCTTCTTAGCACAATTAGATAATTCATTTGCCCCAGATGGATATTTTACAGAAGGTCCTTACTATCTTAGATATGCGATATTTCCATTCTTGATGTTCAGTAAAGCGATAGATAACAACATACCAGATCTCGACATAATGAACTATCGAGATGGTATCCTACAGAAAGCAGTGTATACATTAATTAATCAGACAGACGCTAATGGGGAGTTCTTCCCTATTAATGATGCTCAGAAAGGCATGTCATGGAATGCACGAGAACTTGTTACAGCAGTCAATTTTATGTATGATTTCAACCCTAAAAATACTGCTCTTCTATCCCTCGCAGAGAAGCAAGGAAAAGTACTCATAGATGCCACTGGATATAAAGTTGCTCAAGCAATCAAGGAAGGAAAAGCAACTCAATTCTTACAGACATCAGCAATCTATGGAGACGGGAAGAACGGTGATGAAGGTGGTGTAGGAATCATGCGACATGGTGACAACTGCTTAGTCGTTAAATACTCAGCTCAAGGCATGGGCCATGGGCACTTTGATAAGTTATCTTATTCATATTATGATAATACTGGAGAAGTCATACAAGATTATGGTGCTGCAAGATGGGTCAATATAGATCAAAAAGGTGGCGGCAGATACCTACCAGAAAATAAAACTTTTGCAAAGCAAACCATTGCACATAATACAGTAGTCATAAATGAGGTTTCTCATTACGAAGCAAATATAGAGAAAGGCGAAGCACATCATCCAGATCTTTTTTTTTCTGATATCAGTGAGAGTGATGTACAGGTGATCAGCACTAAAGACAGCAATGCTTACCAAGGTTCAGAATTACACAGAACAATTTTTATGATCAAAGAATCAGAATCCGATAACCCTATTATTGTGGACTTCTTTAAAGTTAATGCTACCAACAAACAGAAGTATGATCTTCCAACTTGGTTCCATGGTCACTTGTTGTCTACATCATTTGACTACAACAAAGAACTGACCAGCTTAAGCATACTTGGAAACAAATACGGTTACCAGCATATATGGAAAGAGGCATCTTCGACGCAAGATCAAGGTAATGCAAAGATCACTTGGCTCCATAAGGACAAATTCTATACCATGACTTCCTCTGTAGAATTAGGAGATGAGATCATACTCGGACGAGGCGGAGCTAATGATCCAAACTATAATCTAAGACCTGACCCAGTTATTATACATAGAAAAAAAGAAAAGAGTAATATTCTCTATTTATCGGTCATAGAATCTCATGGGACATATAACGCAATATCGGAAATACCTCTTAATCCTTTCTCTTCTATTCAAGAGGTCACTATATTACAAGACACTAAAGAATATACAATAGCAAATGTCAGAACCAAGAATCAAGATTTGGTTTTTGCAATTTCAAATTTAAATAATAAGCCCACTCAAAGCCACCAAGTGGAAATCGGTGGTAAAATAATAGAGTGGATAGGTCCATTTACACTTAATAAAAAAACTATTAAAGAATGATAGATATCAAACCAACTAAAGGTTTCTTTTTCGGAGAATCGACCCCATGGGAAGAAGTAGGTCCTGGCCTGAAACGACAGATTATGGGCTATGACAAACACATCATGTTAGTCAAAGTAGAATTTGGTGAAGGCGCAATAGGTGTCATGCATAAGCATTATCACTCTCAAGTCACTTATGTAGAACGTGGAGAATTTGAGATGACTATAGGTGATGAGGTAAAAACATTAAAGGCTGGTGACTCTTTCTATGTACTCCCTCACGTTATGCACGGATGTGTATGTACTAAACCTGGAGTTCTATTAGATGTATTCGGCCCAGCAAGAGAGGATTTTTTAGGCTATGAGCAACAAGATAAACATCATAACTTATGAAAATCTCAGGATTAAGATGGTGGATTATAGGGCTCATATTTATAGCTACTGTAATAAACTACATTGACAGAACTGCATTTGCTTTACTTTGGCCAGAGATGGGTAAAGATCTCGGCATGGATAAGTCTGATTATGCACTTATGCTTAACATATTTATGGCCACTTATGCAGCAAGTAAGTTCTTATCTGGAAAACTCTATGATCAGATTGGTACAAGAATAGGTTTCGTTGTATCTATAGTCGTATGGTCTGGTGCTGCAGCTTTTCATGCAGTAGCAAGAGGTGTCGCCACCTTATCTATAGCTCGTGGACTGCTCGGACTTGGAGAAGCTGGATTATGGCCTGGGGCAGTAAAAAACAATGGAGAATGGTTTCCTGTTAAGGAAAGGGCTTTGGCACAAGGCATATTTAACTCAGGAGCATCTATCGGTAATGTAATAGCCCCTGTCGTTATCGTATTTCTATATGCACAGTTTGGTTGGAAGTCGACATACATCATATTAGGTGCTATAGGCTTACTTTGGGTTATACCATGGATAGTATTGAATAAATCAAAGCCTGAAGATCATCCTTGGATAAGTGAAGAAGAAAGAAGTATGATTCTCAATGACCGAAAAGAAACGGACAAAGAACCTGCTGCAAATGAAGGCAAAAGTTTAGGACTTGGCCAAATACTTAGTCATAAAGAACCATGGGGCGTGTTGATGTGTCGTTTTTTCATAGAACCTATATGGTGGTTCTTTGCAGGATGGATGCCGATATACCTCAATTCTAAATTTGGATTAAGCATAGAAGAAATAGGAAAGACAATGTGGATCTCTTACTTAATGGCTGCCGCTGGTAGTATATTAGGTGGCTTCTTCACACAAGAAATCATAAAGAGAACAAATGTAGATTGGGGAAGAAAGTTAAGTATTGTATTAGGGAGTCTTCTGATCGTTGCAGGTTTTGTCTCTATTATTTTATTTGTCAATGACTCCAATTATATGACTTTCATATATCTTGCAGGAATGGCGTTGTTTGGATTTCAGTTTGCAATAGGTAACATACAAACGCTGTCAAGTGACTTATTAAGAGGACCATCAGTAGGCACATTAGCAGGATTAGCAGGTACAGTGGCAGCAGTGTCACCTATGATCATGAATTGGTTCATTGGTAGGATTACATCAGAGGGGTCATATAATCCTGCATTTGTAGCGATAACCGTATCAGTAATATTGGCAGTGCTTTCTATTTTCTTTTTTATCAGAAAAGTAGAGTTAGTCGACAATAGATAAAAGAATAAGTCAATTATATATTAAGACAACATTTTAAAAAAAAATAAACTAAAAATATGAGTACAAATACAGGGAGAGTAGCAGTCGTCACAGGAGCGACAAGTGGCATCGGATTCGAAGTCGCCAAAAGGTTATGTTCTGATGGCTATACCGTAATTCTTAACGGTATCCAAGATGACAAAGGAGCAGAAAGAATTAAAGAATTGGCTGCACAAGGATTGACCGCAGAGTATTCTGGTTTTGATGTAACCAAGGAAGATGCCGTTGCATCAAGCATCAAGACAATAGGAGAAAAATATGGTAAAATTGATGTTCTTGTAAATAATGCTGGCGGACTTGGTGGAAGGTCAAGATTCGAAGTCATGACAACAGAATTCTATAGAAATGTAATGGCATTAAATTTAGACTCTGTATTCTTCGCATCAAGAGCGGCGATACCCTATCTAAAGAAGGGTAAGCACCCAACTATAATCAACTATACATCCAATGCTGCATGGAACGCTGGAGGACCAGGTGCTGGAATCTATGGTACATCAAAGGCTGGAGTCCATGCTATCACAAGAGCATTAGCTAAAGACTTAGCCGAATATGGCATCAGAGTCAATGCAGTATCTCCAGGTACAATAGATACACCATTTCACCAACAAATAAAATCTACAAAACCAGAGGTTTTTGCATCTTGGGCTAATAACATTATGCTTGGAAGATTAGGGCAACCTGAAGATGTCTCTGGTGTCGTTTCGTTCTTAGCGAGTAAAGATGCTTCGTTCATAACAGCAGAGACAATACAGATAGGTGGTGGGCAAGCATTAGGAATATAATATTTAAATAAAATAAACTTCAAAAAACAACAATGAAAAAGTTTAAAGGAAAAGTAGCAGTTGTAACTGGTGGCGGTAGAGACATCGGAAAGTCAATATCAATTGCACTTGCTAAAGAAGGTGCTAAAGTCGTAGTCAATTATAATAGCTCAAGAGCTGCAGCTAAGAAGACTGTCGAAGAAATAACTGACATAGGAGGAAAGGCTATTATGGTCAAAGCAGATGTATCTACTATAAAAGGCATTAAGAGCCTAAAAGCTAAAACAGTCAAAGCGTTTGGTAAAAAGGTACACATATTAGTTAATAATGCAGGTGGACTTTTCGCTCGTAAGACATTACAAGAATTTGACGAGGACTTCTATAATTTGGTCATGGATGTCAACTTTAAGTCTACTGTATTTGTCATGCAGGCATTCGTCCCATTAATGGGTAAAGGAAGTTCTGTGATCAACCTTTCTTCACTTGCAGCAAGAGATGGTGGAGGTGGAGGATCATCATTATATGCATCTTCTAAAGGTGCAACGACAACATTTACAAGAGCAATGGCAAAAGAACTCGGACCGCAAGGTATCAGAGTAAATGCTCTGTGTCCAGGATTAATAGGTACTAAATTCCACGACGACTTTACATCAGATGAGATCCGTAAAGTGGTCGCAGGAAAGACACCAGTAAGAAGAGAAGGAAGTCCTGACGAAGTTGCAGATTTAGTGATCTATTTAGCTTCTAAGCAGAGCTCATTCATTACGGGAGCTAACTTTGACATTAACGGCGGACTTGCATTTTCATAGAATAAAAAAATATCTATTTAAAAGATGAAAAAAGTAGTCACATTTGGCGAGATAATGCTAAGACTTAGTCCACCAGGATGGAAGAGATTTTCGCAAGCTGACAGCTTCGATGTCGTCTATGGAGGTGGAGAAAGCAATGTCGCTGTATCACTTGCTAATTATGGATTAGACACACAGTTTGTCACTCGGTTACCGAATAATGACATAGGTGAGTGTGCCCTCATGGAAATGAGAAAACGTAACGTTGGTACACGATTTATAGAAAGAGGCGGAGAACGTCTTGGCATATATTTTTTAGAAACAGGTGCTGTAAGTAGAGGAAGCAAAGTCGTATATGATAGAGCCCACTCTAGTATGTCGACAATCGAAAAAGGAATGATCGATTGGGCGAATGTTTTTGCTGGTGTAGAATGGTTCCACTGGACTGGAATAACACCTGCCATATCACAGGGTGCTGCAGACGCTTGTCTGGAAGCCATCCAGGTGGCTAATAAATTAGGTGTCACTGTTTCTACAGATCTTAATTACCGTAAGAAATTATGGAAGTATGGTAAGTCTCCGATGGATGTTATGCCGGAATTAGTAGCAGGCTGTGATATCATATTAGGAAATGAGGAAGATGCAGAGAAGCACTTCGGACTACATCCGGAAGGTGTAGATGTCACACATGGCGGATCAGTGGATGGCAAAGCTTATCTCTCAGTTCTAAAACAACTGATGGAAATGTTCCCGAGAGCTAAGAAGGTCATCACGACTCTTAGAGGTTCTATATCTGCATCACATAATACCTGGTCAGGAGTTCTCTATGATGGTAAGACATTGTATGAAGCACCCGGATATGATATTACACATATCGTAGACAGAGTAGGTGGTGGAGATAGCTTCATGGGAGGATTAATCTATGGACTACTACAGTATGATGGCGACGATCAGAAAGCTCTTAACTTTGCTGTGGCAGCTTCTTGTCTGAAGCATACAATTAAAGGTGATGCGAATCTCGTGACAATCGATGAAGTCGAGAAACTCATGAGTGGAGACGCTAGCGGTAGAGTAAGTAGATAACAAAAAAAGAAATGGCAAGATTTACAAAAATAGAGGTTTTACAGACCATGAAAGAATCGGGCATGGTTCCCTTATTCTACAATGCTGATCCAGATGTAGCGATAAAGACTGTGCAGTGCCTATACGAAGGAGGCGCAAGGCTATTAGAGTTCACTAATAGAGGTGACTTTGCTCAGGATGTCTATCATGAATTAGCTCGTTACGTCAATGAAAACTTACCAGAGATGATACTCGGTGTAGGTTCTGTAGTCGACCAAGGGACAGCTGCTCTATACATGCAGATGGGTGCTAACTTTATCGTGACGCCTGTCTACAGAGAAGATATTGCAAGAGTTTGCAATAGAAGAAATATCTTATGGTCACCAGGATGTGGAACACTGACAGAGATTACCCGAGCTGAAGAAATGGGCTGCGACTTAGTAAAGTTATTTCCAGGAAGTACTTATGGCCCAGGATTTATCAAGTCTATAACTGCACCACAACCATGGACAAAAGTAATGCCTACAGGAGGTGTATCTCCTACTGAAGAAAATCTTAAAGGATGGTTTTCAGCAGGTGCTTATTGCGTAGGGATGGGTTCGAAGCTCATCGCTAAAAAAGAAGATGGATCCTTTGACTACGATAAAATCAAAACGATCACAGCTGATGCTTTATCTTTGATCAAAGAGATTAGATCATAAACTAAAATTAAAAGTAAGTATTAGGATCCTCTGATTCTTACTTTTATTCTCACCTACAACCTTATAAACCTATGACTCTCTCTCCTACCTGCCTTATCTGTAAAAGTGAGGAAATATACACCACTCGCAATTTCACCTATTTCGATATCGGCTGATCTATCATTTAATTTTTCCCGATGTATAATTTTGCTATTTACATTTGCTATAGACAAAGTGCCTGTTAAATTTTCTTCAAATTCTATGTAGAGTCTATCTGTGACAGGATTTGGAAAAAGGGTAAAATTAGAATAATTATTGTCCATTACCGAAGATGTCATATCTCCAAAATAAACCAGAAAGGATTTCCAAGGACGGTCATCGAAAAATTGCTCTTCTATTGTGACAGGAACACCATTAATAAGTTCAAGTTGGATAATATTACCAAAATTTAAATGAGATGTAAGTATTATATCGCCATCAAGTGTAAATTCACTAAATGAGCCTGCATTTCCAAAAGTGGAAATGAAACCACCGTAGACGAATAACCTATTTCCAACAATATTTATTTTATTTGCAAACTGAACATTTTCAGACCATAATATATTGCCATTAATATCTATCTCTGCAATAAACGATTCAGAATCTGAAGTGCCAGGGACACATTGATCACTTGAAACATAAATTTTATTACTATCGGTAACAAAAATGTCATCTATACGATCCTCACAGTTATCATAGACCTCCCACACAAATGTACCATCCTCAGTAAAATACTGTATCAAACTTGTATGAGAAGAATTATTGTGAAATAAATCAAAATAAGAATTGTCATTTAGGAATTCTCGTTTCATAATAAGAAAACCACCTAATGAATCTCTGAGGTTAGAATTAACTTCTACAACCTCAAAAGTGGAGTTACTCAATTTATAAATTTGGTTAAAATTACTTACGTAAATAATGTTACTATGTACTGATAAGAGATGGTATTTGTCAGAGAGCTGGTCAGGATACGGTTCTATCTCAGAAATAAGAATATTATTTATTCCACTACCATCACTACGAAAGATTTCTCCAGAAGAAAGAATACTTATAATATCTCCATTCTGTTCTTCTTGAAAATATATCATTCTTCTGTAATCTTCCGTATTATTAGAAACATATTCATCTACCCTATGCAATAAAGACCCAGTGGTGTCATATCTAAGAAACTTTATATCACCTGCAATATTTCCACTAACAATAATTTCATCATTAGCAGTAGTCAACATTAACAAGTCTCCAGAGCCTCCACTATTATCTCCTATACCAATTTCTTGATTAATATCTTTAGACCAAAGTATATATTGAGACAGGAGATTCGGTATTAGCAACACAATCGAGAATAAAGTAAAAGCTAAGATTTTCATAATAAATAGATTGTAAGAAATTCACACACTTGTAAATATCTTAATTACAAGTTAATGTATTTCTATACATAATCGTTAGGGTGATTTAGGATAGCTTAACTTAATACTGTAATTTTCTCTTCAGGTCATTGATAATATTCAAATTATTTAAGAACAATGTGTAGTCAGGAAAACTTGTAAATAAATATTACAAAAGATATAAGACAAAATATTAATATAATTTCCTTAATCATCATTCGAGAAATAATAGCTTCCAATCATAACTAATCATTCTTAGTAAAATATCCTTCATTGGATATAGCATCTGGACTTACAATTATATTGCCTTTTCTAAACCAAACCTCAGCATAGTTACCATTCTCATATTGCATAGCAATATCTCCCCCATGTGTTTCTGCACCTGAACACCAGTTCTTATTTACCTCGGGTGATTTGCCATTGGTTTGATTGTAACAACCCAACTTAAAGAAAAGTCCCTCGCCAGCATAAGCCTTCTCTCGCTCTACCCCATCTTGACCTATAGGCACAAATAGTTTTTGCGTTTGCACAGGCATATTCGCAGCGAGTGCATATTCCGAATCAATTAGATTTTTAGAAAAAGTTTTGGTTTCATGCCCCTCACTTTTGAATGTCAATTCCATGACTCCATCTTTCACTTCAATTGTATAACTTAACTCCTCACCTATTGCGATTCCGTCAACAGGTTCTGCAGGGTAAGAGTTCTCACTATCCCCCACGACAGAAAAGTCATATCCCCATACAGCAGTCGAGTAATCCCATCTTCCTGAATTGTCATCACCTGCAGTATTAATTTCATAATTCCAAAAAACGGAACCTTTGGTATGCCCCGGAAATTTCTTGTAGAATATTTTAAGTGGTTCGTTCTCATGTCCATCAGCACTATGGATCTGCCCGATAACAACTGAATAAGATGCAGCGACACGAGCATCACCCGTCGCAGATACATTCTGTACTTTTAGTGTCGCAGACAATTTAGCATCAGTTAGCGCAGACCATTTTTTTATTTGAGCTAATTCGACTCTTGTATTGTTAGACGTGCCATGTGTATCACCGGCATTCGGTGCTTTAAATACCACCCAATCACCACTTGCATCATTGGCCGTATAAAAGAAATCTTTATGCTCAAAATCATTAGCAATACCAGCATTAGAACCATCACCTAAGATCAAATTCCAATGATCAAAAAACGGAATGACTTGACTGGCGTAAGTTGTTTTTTCAGTTTCTTTTTTATTTGATTCTTTCGGCGTATTAGAGCAGCTATTCAGAAATAGAATAATGCTTAGAATAATAAAATTTCTATAAAGTGTAGTGAGAGTTCGATTCATAATATTTTGTTTCAATTATCTAAAATTCTTTTAAGACATAACTTTAGTACATCAATGTGGTTTCTGTAGTTTATCCAAAAATATCTAACAATCCGTTAGTCATAATAATCAGGGAAAAGATTAAAGCTCCAAACATGATAATATTTGTTACCCATTTATTAGAAGGTAATCCAGCGTTCTTTCTATTCCACAACATCAGAAAACTAATTATTACCAGCGGTAATGCAAAGACATTAAAAACTTGAGTGAATATTTGCCCCTGAATAGGATTGAATCCAAAAGCCGGAATACTTAATGCTAAAATACTTCCTATGCCTGTAATTATTCTAAAGCGACTTGAAGTTACATCTAACTTTCCAGTACTATAATCACCAAGCATCAGTGGCACTATAATTAGACAAGGAAATATAGAAGAAAGACCAGCACTTAATGTCCCTACGAAAAATATACTTACTGCAAATTTACCAACTGAAGGCTCTAATGCTTTAGACATATCTAATACATGTGTAATTTCGATCCCCTTGCCATAGAGGCTACCACTTGCCACTGCCATAATAGCTCCACTGATTGTAAAAATTAATAGAGCGGCAATTATTGCATCTGTCTTTTGCGTCTTAAAATCTTTCATCGTCCAACCCTTCCCTTGAATGAACAAAGGTCTAGACATGAAAGTAGCTGACGCCATTGTCGTACCTACAAATGCTGCTATCAATATTCCAGCACCTTCTACATCTGGTATGGTAGGCACTAAACCCATAATAATATCTGTAGGCAGAGGGAAGACAAAGAACAAAGTGAATATAAAGGACAGGCCCATCATCGCAACAAAAAGTGCTAAGACTTTTTCGAATATGGTATAGCTTCCTTTAATTAGAAGAAAATAGAATATGCTCATGATTAGTATCGCAAGACCTAATACAACCCCATACTTATGACCTGCAAGATCTGGAAAATTAATTACTAAAATCTCAAAAATAACATTGGACGTAATCCCTAATATTCCGATTAATGAATTCCATTGACCTATTCCGACTGCCACAATAATTGCAATGGCAATAAACTTTCCTATAGGCAAATGTTTCTTGATTGCATACAAGGCGGTCTCTTGAGTCATCAAATAATAACTACCAGAGACATATATCAATACACCTGTAAACAGGCAACTACAAAAAAGCACCCAAAGCAAATCCATACCAAAATTGTTACCCGCAACAATCATTGCTGTAACACTTCCTGTTCCTATCGTATATCCTATCGCAAATATTCCTGGGCCAAATGACAATAGAAATTGTAAAAACTTTTTCATAAGATTTTCCGTATTTATTAGACTCATAATCAGATGACTTTACTTAATTATATGAGCTGTCATTCTGATGAATATGAGATAATCAAATTACGAAAATATCAGCTGGATTAATAAGTATCCGGGTTATAATTTACGAATAAATATAATGGAATAAATTGCAGAAAAAACTCATCAATGTTATAAGCAAGATAGCTTACAACTTATACTTTCTGACCTTCTAAGAAGCTTCCGAGATATATTGGCAATGCTTCTGATCCATGCCAATCATATAGATCTGCGAACAAATACTTGTTTTTAATAGCAGGGTCTATTTGAAGTAATTCCTCAGCATCTTCTTTAGATTTGACATTGAGAACAAGTATTTCTCTGTATTGAATTTTACTCTTATCTATTGGTCCAGCTATAGCCAAATTATTAGCTCCTATCAGCTTGGTAATATTTTTTATATGTCCATTATAACTTTCTGTATGCAACTTAGATTCTACATCCAAATATGTCCTGTCTTTAATATGACAAGGATAGGTGACTTCATTCCATAACCATCAGCCATTAATTCTGTAGCCAATGTCTCATCTTATTCTGGAGTCAGAGATTGTACAAAAGCAGCTATTGTCATCAGACTAAGAAAAGGTCAATATCATCTTTTTCATCTTGTAAGGTTATATAAATTGCTAATAATCTGTTAGTTAAGTAGCTATTACACAATGCTATATAAGAGCATATTACTTACATTATTGAGCCAATTAGCAATCCTAATCGGCTCAATAATTGTACGTATATGAGCCGAATAAAAATATTAATCGGCTCATATATTGTCAAGTAATGAGCCGATAACTTGAATTAATCGGCTCAGTAATATACCTTTGGGAGATATAATAAGCAATGATAGAGCGCAAAATATACAACTGGCAACAAGATGGGTGGCCACGCTTCGTGTATGACGCAGCACCTCTGGAACCACTACTACATGAGTACACGGCCCTATCAGGGATATTTGCTGGTACTAACGAGAACAGTACAACTAATGATCAGATAAAAGCTACAGTAGACTTCATGATCACCGAAGCACTCAAGACATCAGAAATCGAAGGCGAGTACCTGAGTCAGAAAGACCTCAGGTCCTCTATAAAGAACAACCTCGGCCTCAGCAATCCCAAAGAGAAGGTCAGAGATCTCAAAGCTAAAGGTGCAGCTGACCTCATGATAGCATGCAGAACAGCATTCGATAAGCCACTGAGCAGGAAGATGCTCTTCTCATGGCACAGGATGATCATGGCAGATGATAATACTGTCAAGATAGGCGCATGGCGCAGCCATGCAGAACCTATGCAAGTGATATCAGGCGCATTAGGAAAAGTAAAAATACATTATGAAGCTCCTCCCTCAGCGCAGGTCGCCAGCGAGATGAAGCACTATGTTATATGGTATAATAGATCACTAAAAGAAGACTACCCTCATAGCTATCAAGCACCTATACGGTCAGCGTTAGCTCATCTCTACTTTGAGTCTATACATCCATTCGAAGATGGCAATGGACGGATAGGCCGAGCGCTATCTGACAAGGCACTCTCGCAAGGACATGGAACTCCAGTATTACTGAGTCTTTCTAAGACGATAAGTGATAAGCGACAAGATTACTATAATGCATTAGAAAGAGCACAAAAAAAACTGGATGTCAATGAGTGGTTACACTACTTTCTCAATGTATGTATACAAGCTCAACGTGATGCTATAGATCGTATAAGATATTCTATCAAGAAAAAATACTTCTGGCAATCACATAAAGATCTTCTTAACGATAGAGCAACAAAAGTCATCAAGCGTATGACCAAAGATGGACCTGATGGATTTGACGGATATCTTAATGCTCGTAAGTATATGGCTATAACTAAGTGTTCTAAAGCTACAGCCACCAGAGACTTACAAGAACTACTTGCTGCTGGAATACTGAATGCTATCGGAGAAGGTCGGAGTCGATCCTATGCATTGAAAGACCTGTAAAAGCATTGTCTCAGATCCAGAATATCTTCTGCTATATAATCAAAAGAACAGATCCCAAATAGTAGAGAAGAACACTATTTCAAAAGAGTAACTGTACCTACAAATCTTACTCTTTCTCCATCATAACTGGTCATTATAAGATACGTGTATACACCGACTGAAACTTCACTACCCTTGTAAGTACCATCCCAACCGTACTGTGGATCATTTGCTGGAAAGTTTCTATTTTCATACATCTTATTTCCCCATCGATCATGGATAGTCATATCTTCAATTATGAGATCTGGAGATGAAGACTGAGGAAAGAAAATATTATCATCACCAGTCTGATTATTCATGACATTAGGCAGGTATACTCGCAATTCCGAATCTATAATCAATCTTAATTCGATGTTTTTTTCGCAGCCATACAATACTTCTGAATATCCCTAAGTCATCCATTATACCATTCCCTGCAAACCTTAGAGAAGTACAACAAAATTGCGCAAACATTATAACAGGCAATATAATCCTTGATGTTTTTATAAATCAACTACTTCGCGGGTCTTACTGACACCCTCATATCTATATCAGCAGTCATCACTTCTACATCAGATCTATCCCTTACGGATACATGACATACTTGCACATCGATATTATCCCAGTCTGGTGTCCCGAGATCACAGATTGCATATAAGTCGGTTTTCGCTTTCTTTAGATAAGCGACTTGCATGCCTACAGGAATCCATCTTAGATGCGAGGGCAAGGACGCCTCCATACACACACCAGCAGCAAATTCACATAAGTTACACATCGCTATTGCATGTACTGTCTTAAGGTGATTATGCACAGATCTTCTCTTAGGCATATTCACCTTTATATAATTAGGTTTTACATCTACTATTAGAGGTCTTATAGTCTTAAAGTATGGGGCCATTCCTGCCACTAATCGAGAGAAGATTCTATGACCGAATGGGAGCTTGGCACACTTAGCTTTTAAGGCGAGGACACGATTCATATTGAAGCATTATTCTATGTTAGAAATTACATGTATTATTAGTATATAACAATTTACAATCTCAAAGCATATTCATCTTTGGATACAACCGTTATTTCATTTTGGGTGTAAAAATGTAATAGCTAAGCTTTAATCTAATTCACTCCTTCCCTATCAATCAAACAATCGATGATCAAATGGAAATGACTCCACCTCTGCAATGCTTATTTCGCCAAATGAAATATGATATGGATTGATTAGAGTGTTGTAATCCCCTCTTACAACAGCTGAGGGGACACTTAAGATTACGTATTCATTTTCTTGTACGAATGCATCACCTATAGATCTTGTAATGGCTTTATACTCGACCATTCTATTCCATTGGGAAGGCAAATCTTTCGCATCTATATGTTTCACCTTTAGATTATCGGGAATATGAATGCTGATCATATAGTAGTCCTCGGGAACCTCACTCATATCCAAATGCACGAGCAATTCCGCCATAGCTAATGCACGATTAGAAGCTGTATAGATAATTTCTAAACCTGCACTATTCCAACGGGCCCCAAACTTTGCTGCCCCGATACCGCTGAGTGAGTTCTTATACTTTTCTCTTGCTATCCTGTAGCTTATCATGCAAAAATTCCATGCTCAATGTGATGCAGCTCCGTCATCACTAACTCCTTCCCATAAGAACTACTAAGAAGATCTATAGGTCTCTTATCTCCAAAGATAAACTTAGACTTATAGAGCCATCGCTCAAACTTCTCAGAAGATCCGAAGACTTCTACACCCATATGGACAACTTCTATAAACTCAAAAATCTTCTCGGTATAAATAGGCTTAAGCATGGTGTTATCTTTTTGGTAACGCTTTAATGTTCTATATGGAATATTAGTAACCTGACACCAATCAGTCAAACTGAAAGGACTATTCTCCGCCACAGTATAGAAAAACTGAGTACTTACCCCTGTCTCTATCAAAGAGTGCAAAAGCATCTTCTCATCCAAGAGCTTAGTCATCGTCATCCCGTAGCTGGAAGCAGGCTCCATGACCATCCCCTTACTCGGAGAGGAGATATTCTTAAGTTCCTCTATTAGTGCTCTATTAATAACATCTGAATCTACCATGTCCTGCATTTTGTACAAATCTATTACATTTTGGCAGATTATCCTAATATTCCAACCACTTCCTACACAAATCCAGTAAGATTTTCATCCATCAGGTTTCTTTATATAAATCCAAATTTATAATCAAATTTGTCCAACAATTCCAATCTCGACATACGTCTAAGAGAGTAAATTAGATGATATGAAAACAATATTTACAACTATATTCCTAGGTATCTCCTCTGCAATATACTGCTGCTCATGCTGGGGTCCACAAGATTTTTGCTCTGCTATCTCTGACAACTTTTCTGGTGATAAATACGTCATCATGGCCAAAAAATTAGATGACATAGAGCATGGTATGGAACTACAAGTGATTAAGTCATATAGAAAAGATATTGATTCAGAAAATATAATTGTATGGGGAGATTTAGGTTGGTTATGCCGAGAGTATACGAATATATTTGCGGTGGGAGACACATTCATATTTAATTTGCATCAGCTTGGAGAAAGCACTGTAGATTCATATGAACGTCCTAATGACTTTTCACTGAGTGTTTGTGGGAGACATTATCTTCATGTGAAAAATGGACAAGTCATAGGTCGCATAACAAAATCTGACGAGATGGTTACGCAAGCGATTGATTTAAGCACTTTCGATAAAGCTATTATGATCGAAGATTGCACAAGTCTCGATGTCAGCACTATTACAGTATTCCCAACCCTGACCGATGAGTCAGAAAGTCAACCATTAATTGCCACAATATCACCTAATCCGTTTATTGATAATCTTAACATCACATCGAGTCATAAGAATTATTTAGTAGAGGTATTCGATATGACAGGTCGGCTTATTACTAATATAAATTCTGACAGTAATTTTTATAGTATAAAATTTTCTGAACTCAAGCTCACTTCTGGAATGTACTTAATAAGAATCATTGGCAATCGCGAGGAGGTAAATGTCATTAAAGTAATTAAAGTGTAGCATGCCTATTAGCGGTTTAAGTATTCTCTATTCTCGTTTGTAGGTGAAATGTAGTATCTCTATTATAAAATGCAAATAGAATTAGTAGTTTGATTCAACAAAACATAATTATCACCTTAGCCTTGGCAATCTATCAGCATCTGTGCAAGAATTAACCTCAGAATAATCTATTAATTCTTCAGCTTGTTCTTTGATAACAAAGACTCAGTTCTATTTCATAGCTATATTCCTGTGTATATACACTACACGGCATTGCCTATTATTGTCTCAAAATATTAATCTATCATAATTCCACTCAAAATATTGATATTTGTTGCAATCGATAAACTGACACTCATTTGAAAATACTACATACAGCAGATTGGCACATCGGTAAGGTCTTGCATAAGCAAGAACTTAGAGAAGAAATGTTACTTTTCTTTGATTGGTTGATTACGACTATAGAAAGTGAATCTATAGATATATTACTGGTATCAGGTGATGTATTTGATCTCGCTAATCCTGCTGTTAGGGATCGAGAATTATACTATCAGTTTCTCAGTCGACTGATACAGTATAACATCAAAGTCATTATAACTGGTGGCAACCATGATGCGGTGGGATTACTGAATGCTCCTGAGCCGATACTCCGACATCTTAATATCAATATTATAGGAGGGGCAACCGAAGAAGTTAGAGATGAATTAATTGCAATAAAGAATGATGCTGGACAAATAGAAGCTATTATCGCAGCAGTACCATTTCTAAGAGATAGAGACCTCAGAAATAAAAACACCGACAACCAATACAAAAACAGAATAGAAGCCATAAGAGAAGGTATCAAAAACCACTATGCACAACTTGCAGAAATCTGCAAGAGTGAATACCCTAACATTCCTTGTATAGCTATGGGGCATTTATATGCATCAGGTTCAGTCACAAGTGAGAGTGAGCGAGATATCCATATCGGTAATGCTGCAGCGGTTCATTCTTCTATTTTTTCTGATGTCTATTATTACGTTGCGCTTGGTCACATACATCGGCCTCAAGTGATCGGCAAGAATGATTACATTAGATATTCTGGTTCTCCGATAGCATTGAGTTTTTCCGAGCGAGAGGATAAGAAGTCTGTCGTAATCATAGAGTTAGAGAGTGGCGTTATCGGAACCCCACAAGTGATTCCTGTACCAAAGAATAGAGAACTATATAAGATGAAAGGTTCTGAAGAAGCAGTCATAGATAAGCTTAAGAAATACAAGCCTGAGTACCCACTGACCTCATTTGTAGAATTAGAAATTACAGAAGACACTTATAGTCCTCTGACTCTATCGAGGATAGACAAGCTTGTGCAAGAATATGATGGAGCAGATCGTTTCCGTATTCTTAAGAGCAGAGTAGAATTCAAGGAAGGATCAAAGGATACCTCTGATCTATTTTCGGAAGGCACACGCATAGAGGATATCACACCCACAGATGTGTTTACAGAACTTATGAACCAACAATCCACCAACTCGAGTACACAAGCTATAATGATAGAAGCATTTAGAGAATTATTAGATGAGACAAGGCAGTCCGAGTAGATATGAAAATTATAAAACTAAGCTTCAAAAATATCAATAATCTCAAAGGCTACCATGAGGTAGACTTCTCAGCTGAGCCGTTAGCTTCTGCTGGTTTGTTTGCCATAACTGGCCCTACTGGATCTGGTAAGTCAAGCCTATTGGATGTTATCACGTTGGCACTGTTTAACAAAATACCGAGATTCAGCAAGTCGATATCTAAGAACGAAATCAGTAACTCTGGCTCCGTAATCACACACCATACTAATGATGCAGAAGCACACATTTCTTATATTGTAAAAGGAAAAACATATACATCAAGCTGGACCATCACCACTGCGAGAACTGGTAATCTTAAAGATTATGAGATGTTTATCTATGATGATATGGGTAAGGTTTTAGACTTGAAGAAAAGTGAAGTTCCAGCTTATAACGAATCGATTATAGGACTTAAGTATGATCAATTTATCAAGTCAATAATGCTATCGCAGGGAGAATTTGCAAAATTTCTGAAAGCTAATAAAAACGAACGAGGAGAACTACTGGAGCATATCACAGGTACTTCAATATATAGGTCACTGGGCAGAAAAGCTTATGAAAAATATAAAAGTGCCAAGACCAACTTAGAAGCTGAAACGGTCCTGCTTGGAGAGATAAGGACTCTTACTGAGGAAGAGAAAAAAATGCATCTGACAGAAACAGAAAACATAATCGAAAAACAAAAAGAGCTAAGCATCTTACTCAAAGAAGCAGAAAAAATTGCTCATATAAAAAATGCTATCAAAATAAATAGCGATAGTCTAAAACAAAACGAAGCACTGCAAAATTCTATTAGCGTAGAGTTTAAAAATTTTATACCTCTTCAAAACAAGCTTGACCTACATCAGAAACTGAGTCCTATACAAGGCTCACTCGCTACATATAATTCAGCAGTAGACAATGCCCAACAGAGCCAAAATAACTTAGACAATTATAAAAGTCAATTAGCTACTGCCAAAGAAAATCTTCAACAGGCCATAGCAGAAATGCACACCCTTACTAAGAAGGATGTAGATGAAGCAAACTTCAAGAAAGTCATGAGTGATTTTGAGTTAGCTATCAATAATATGGATCGGGATCTGGTAAATATAAAAAATCGAGGCAAAGAAGAAAGAGACAGAAACAATAAACTCATCGCTCAATACCCTATCCAAATCCCGTCAGAAATAAGACCTAAAGAAGCCCTTAAATTATTATCAGACAGAAAGGTAATATTAGAAAAAACAATCGCATCTTCTACCATCGACAAAAGCGCTGACATACCTAAAGTAAAATTAAATCTCAAGCAAAAGCAAAATAAATTAGAGTCACTAATAGAAATCAATCAAGGTTATGAACATATAGAAGCATTATCAGAAAAAGTCCTTAAGATTGAAAAAGAGTTAAAGGACCTCACCAAAAAGAGTGAGGATCTAAAACCCCTCATGAGCAAATGCAAAAGCCTGGATGAAACGCTAAAAGAAAATATGAATTTATTACAGAAACAGCGAGAAGATGCTATCAAAATAGCGAATCTCGAGTCTCTGCGTAATGAGTTACATGATGGTGATGCTTGCCCCTTATGTGGTTCGATCGATCATCCTTATACCTCACACCTACCTAATAACGAAGATGATTCCATCTCAAATAAAATGGAAAGCATCAAATCGCAAATAGAGAAAATTAACTTAGAACTTGATAACTTAAATAAAGAGTACACAACCGCAATAACGAGTATAGATCATAATAAACAATCACAATCATCAACGAACAACGAGCTTTCAGAAGTCAATAAAAATATTAAAGAAAAGTTAGAATCACTTAAGCTCAAGGAGAAATTAGACAACACCACTTTACCCTCTCTGATCAAAAAATCAAGTACTGAAATAGAACAAACGGAAAAAGCAATAGATGCAATCCAAGAGCTGATGATTAATGAGGATCTCAAAGCAAGCTTAACCAAACTCGAAACTATAAGTAACGAATACAAAGTCCTTCAGACTAAGAGGAAAGAGGCATTCGCAGGAAGTAATGTGAATACTATAACAAACTCATTACAAGATAAATTTGAGTCTAATAAATCTAAACTAACTGAACTAACTGCAGTAATTACAAAGGAAACTGATTCTCTCACAAGGGACAAGAACTTAGCTAAGCAGATAGAAAGAGAACTACATCCTAAGTTATCTTCATTAGGATTTAGCGCTATCCATGAAGTTAGTAGTAATATCCTCTCCGAAGAGAATCAACAAAAAATTACACAGCAAAGAGACAAACTTAATCATGATCGATCGAGCATAACGACCGCCATTGCCACACTAAAAGAAGAACAAAATAACCTTCTATCGCAAGACACAAAACCTGAAGTGCAACTACAAGCTCTTACACAATATATACTCCGACAGAATCAAATCAAAGATGAAGACCTTAAAAGAAAAGGAGAATTATCAGCTATCTTAAAACGTGATGAAGAAGATCAAAACAAAATCAAATCGAAGCAAGCAAAGATAAAAATACTGACTGCCGAATACGAAAAATGGTCACTTCTTAAAGATCTTATAGGTGATGCCAATGGACATAAGTTTTCGAATTTTGCCCAGGGTCTCACGCTTAAGAACTTACTCGTCTACGCTAACATAAGGCTTAAAGACTTATCCGATAGATACCTATTAGATATGCCAGGCAATGATGACGCTTTAGTCATTGTAGATCAATATCAAGGCAACACTTCCCGGTCTGTGACTACCCTTTCGGGAGGTGAGAGCTTCCTTATCAGTTTGTCTTTGGCACTGAGTCTATCTGATATGGCTTCCAAAAATACTTCTCTGGAGAGTCTATTCATAGATGAAGGTTTCGGTACGTTAGATCATGATACTTTAGAGTTAGCAATGACGACATTAGAAAAATTACAATCAGATAGTCAGAAAACTGTCGGCGTCATATCGCATGTAGAAGCCTTAAAAGAAAGAATCCATGTACAGATCAAGCTTAATAAGAATGCACAAGGCTACAGCTCAATAGAGGTTGTGGGATAAGGAAACTTCAAAGATTCATTAGAATATTAGGATTAGAAGAAGCAGATCACCTACTACCTTATAAAACAATCAAGGAATAATAGAGTTAATTAATACAAATCATGACAATGTCTAATTTTATAACCATCTCTCTAATAATTGTTTTACCTATGACAACAATCGTCAACTTTGCAGAATTAGAAAACCTATCTGACTGGTACATACTTAATGATGGAGTGATGGGAGGTCTTTCTGACAGCCAATTTGAAATAACAGAAGATGGTTATGGCAAATATTCTGGTACAGTATCTACTGATAATAATGGTGGATTTGCTTCCGTAAGGCATAGTTGTAATATACTCCCAAAGGAGGACTATTCTAAGTTTGTACTAAAAGTAAAAGGGGACTCTAAAAACTATCAATTTAGAGTAAAGAAAGGTGACAGTGATTACCATTCTTATATCTATACTTTCTCTACAAGTGGAGAATGGGAAATTATCGAAATCCCATTCTCAGATCTCTATCCTTCCTTCCGTGGCCAAAGACTTAATTACCCAAACTATGCAGGAGAATCGATCGAGGAGTTAGGAATTTTAATTGGAAATAAAAAGAATGAAACATTTGAGTTAATGATTTCTGAAATTAGAATCGAGTAATTTTTAGCAAGCTTAAGGATATCAGATATAATATTTCCGACATTCTAATGTTTAAATGGTATAAATGGTATTAAATAATGATCGCTGTACTGACAACCTCTAAACACAAATACCCCCAGTTTACACTGGAGGCATTGCCGGTTTTGGGATAACTTAATAAGCCAGATGGCCGATTATAGAATCTCCCCGATAATCTTATCCACGATTATAATATCGAGGGCAAAAAGAATTGACTTAACTGGGTAATTAACACCAATATTCTATCGGGCAAATCTTCTATAAATATTAATTATACAGCCACGACATCCATTATAGAGATTTCTCCATCATGTATACCGTGGCTGATATAAGCTCTTCTTAATCTACTATGATTAACTTCTTGACAATTTCTTTTCTGTCTAACTTAATCTTCATAGAGTAGACGCCTTTGGTAAATTCTCTTACGTCTATCTTGTACGTTTTCAGTCCTGATGCTACATCAAAATCGATAATTGCATTCCTTCTCACTATTCTTCCACTTGCATCAAATATGCTGACAGATAACTCATCTATAGAATTAACTACATCAAGATCTAATGTCAACTCATTAACTACCGGGTTAGGATATAATGAAGCTTTGTTATCACCTAATTTCACATCTTCTCTATCTACCGTCACGACCTTAGAGTAATCTGTCTTACCACCTAACTCTACCTGATTTACTCTATAGTAATATGCGCCTGACTGAGTCACATCGTAATCATCATAACTGTAAGTTCTCTGCTCTGGACTATCTCCTTCTCCGAGGATCTTACCGATCACTTCAAAGTCATCTAATCCAATTACTGATCTTTCTATTTCGTAGTGACTTACATCCGACTCTTTAGCCACTTCCCATGTTACAGTGTGGTGACCTCCGTTATTCTCTGCAGTGACATCTAACCACTCTACAGATAATACACCGAATACAACACCCGCATCTACGTTAGGTCTATGCTCTCCTGGATTGATCGTATAGTACTCAGTA